>JFJP01037029.1_pt1 | contig 63107 bp, 50 predicted proteins | sample 431651 | NCBI WGS metagenome assembly JFJP01 (sample SAMN02602958, study PRJNA72255) | Microbial mat metagenome, whole genome shotgun sequencing project. | biome: fresh water; feature: sink hole; material: water; isolation source: purple microbial (photo- and chemosynthetic) mats found in... | reverse complement strand
TCTCATATTACTGATATAAAATCAATTTTTTGAGAATTTCACTCTAATATAAATTTTTCATGCCTTCTTCATATAATAAAATATTTTCAAGGAATAATTAAAATATCAATACAAGATGATTCAATAACTTTTTTATAAATAGTTTCTTCAGAAATATTTGTATCAAAAGCAAAAATAACATTAATTCACATGTTTGAATATTTAGCGTCTATATTTATACCCATTCATCAGCTAAAAAAATTATATGGAGAGAATCGAACAACATTTTTATTTATTGGCTCTTTTTTTAGGTTTTGAAAGGCATTTAATTTAAGAATGGCTTCGTCTAATTTTGCAGTAGTTAAATTAGATTTTACTTCTATTATTCAATAAGTTGATTCAATAGGAGCAAGAATTTTTTCTCAATCACTAAAAACAAATGACTGTAATTTATCATAAATTATTATATCAATTTGCCCAGCAGTATTACCATCAGAATCAAATACCTCTCAATTAGTAAATCAATATTTATTTGGGAATATTTTATTACAAAGATTTATAACTTTATCTTCTCTAATATCTCAATTATTTGTCGAATTTGTAAAAATACTTTCATACTGTGATAAAATACCTTTTGCAATTATTTCAATTTTTTCACTAAACATAATATTAATATTAATAAAATATTTTTCTTGCAAATATCATACTAATTCTAAAAAATTACTTCTTCCCCCAACTTCTCTTCACACCTGTTGGAGCTGGAGCAGATTCTACAATCTTCACTCGATCAGCGTCAGAGAGATCTTTGAGTTTTTCATGAAATTCTTTCGGGATCTTGACGTTGGCTTTGTCGTATTTGATATATGGACCATAACGACCATTCTCTACTTTACATTCGATATCTTTGTATAGAAACGTCGTGATGAGCTTATTGGCATCAGCAAATATCTTCGCATCAATGAGTGCAGTCGCTGTCTCGAAGTCGATCGTATACGGATCATTCTCTCTTCCGAGTGATACAAATAGTGACCCATATTTTGCATACGGACCAAAACGTCCGATCGCGATGACCACATCAGTTCACTTATAATCACCGAGATTACGTGGGAGATCAAAACAACTCAATGCTTCTTCTAAGGTGATGGTATCCAGACGAAGTCATGGTTTGAGAGAAGCGTATTTTTTATCAGCGTCATCACTTTCTCCTAGCTGTACAAAAGCACCAAAACGACCTAATCTGGCAGATATTCTGCGTCCTGTCTTCGGATCAAGTCCGAGATCTCTCTCTCCTGATACTCTCTGTACGGTATCACCTCCTGATTGAGCGATCAAGACGGAAAACGGAGTATAGAAAGCACTCAACATTTTCTTCCAATCTCTCTTTCACTCTGCGATCTCATCAAACTCCTCTTCTACCTTGGCAGTAAATCCATAATCCACGATATCAGGAAAATGCTCTATCAAAAAATCAGTCACTACCATACCTGTGTCAGTAGGAAATAATTTTTTTCTCTCTGCTCCGTAGGGTTTTTGAATGACTTCTTCTTTTAGGATAAACTCTCACAGTACGCGTCATTCTGAGTGAAACGAAGAATCCAGCCAATCAACTGATTCTTTTTTTACTGGACCCTTCGTCCCTCAGGGTGACAATGGAATAAGTTCCAATTTTTGAAAGTCTTTCATCACTCATTCTCTATCTTCTAGCATCACGTATTGTCTCTTGGTGATCGTAGAGATGGTCGGTGCATACGTCGATGGACGTCCGATACCTTCTGCTTCAAGTTTCTTCACGAGACTGGCTTCTGTATATCTCGGTGGATAACGGTCGTAACTCGTCAGCGCTGTCATGTTCATGAGATCAAGTGATTGTCATTTCGTGAGTGGTGGAAGTCATTGGTTTGATGTGTCTGAGTTTTCATCATTAGTATCTTCTTCTGACGATTCATCAAGTTTAGTATTTTGACCAAATCCATACACCAACAAAAATCCAGGCGAAACAATCACTTCTCCTGTTGCTGTAAATCCACTCTTTGCTTGTGAGACATCAATCTTTACCGTCGTCTTCTCTGCTTGTGCTTCTGCCATCTGAGCAGCGATTGCTCTCTGTCGTATCATACGATACAATCTCTGTTCTGCACTATCTGATCCAGCTACATCACGGGAGAAATCTGTCGGACGGATACATTCGTGTGCTTCTTGTGCTCCTGATTTTTTGTTGGCCCATTTTCTTACCGTCACACTATCAGATCCGAAACGAGAAGTGATCTCTTTGGTTGCTCCTGCGATCGCTTGGTCTGACATCGCGACTGAGTCAGTCCTCATATAGGTGATCGCTCCAGATTCATAGAGTTTTTGTGCTACTCTCATCGTCTGTGAGACGGAAAATCCTATCTTGCGTGATGCTTCTTGTTGGAGTGTAGAAGTGGTAAATGGAGCAGATGGAGATTTTTTAGTAGGTCTAGCCACCACTGAAGATACTGAAAACTGACTTCCTGACGATAACTCAAGAAATGATCTCGCTTCATCGACTGACGAATAGGTCACGTCTCATTTTGCTAAGAAACTTCCTTTCTCAGTGGAAAACACTGCTTGTGTCTGGAGGGTTGGAGTTGTTTGAAATGCTTGAATCTCTTTCTCTCTATCGACGATAAGTCTGACTGCTACGGATTGGACACGACCTGCACTCAGTCAGGCTTTGATCTTTTTCCAAAGCAATGGTGAGAGTTGAAATCCTACCAGACGATCGAGTACACGACGAGCTTGTTGTGCATTGATCAGATCCATATCGAGGGTACGAGGATGCGTGATCGCATGATCCAAAGCAGTCTTGGTAATTTCATGGAAAGTAATACGAGGTGTCGTATCTATTTTTAGTCCCAAAGCATTGGCTACATGTCGTCCAATCGCTTCTCCTTCGCGGTCTTCATCCGTTGCGATCCATACTTGATCGACTGATTTCATCGCTTTTTTGAGGTCAGATACTACTCTCTTTTTATCTGGATCTATCTCGTATTGTGGGGTAAATCCATTATCCACATCGATACCCATATTCTTTTTTGCAAGTTCAACGATATGACCGTATGATGCCATGACGGTAAAATTTGGTCAGAGATATTTTGCGATGGTCTTACATTTTGCTGGTGACTCTACGATCACGAGATGTTTTCATTCTTTGGGATTTAAGGATTGCGAACTACGTATTACGGATTCCTTTGTTACTTTTTTCTTACTACTTATTACTTGTTGCTTGTTGCTTGCTACTTTTGTGTTTGGCATGATCAGTGCGCAGTTAGATAATAAAACGGGGATCTTGATTGTAATAAATTACCATTATAATGATTGATATTTTTTTACATCTACAATAAAAATATTTTCTTCATTAAACAGATATAATATCGTATAGCGAAATGTGGTCTCAACAAAGATTCTCCTCTTATCATTAATAATCTTACCAGAATAAGGAAAGTAACTGAGATGTCACTCTATTGTATTTAAGATAGTGCGAATGACTATATCTGCCATAATATGATTATCTTCAGCAATATAATGATATATATTATTGAGACTTGATATTGCCTGTTGCGATATTTTGACAGCATATCTACGCATTTTGCAAGGTATTAGTTTTATAAAACTGTTGCACAATCACATCAGCATCATACCAAATATCTTCTTGCTCTGCTGTCTCAAAACTTATAATAATCGATTGACTATCTTCTGAAGAATATCATATCTCAGCAAGAGATATAATCATTTGTTCTTTTTCAGTGTGAGTCATAACCAATACAAAAGATATAAAATATATATTTATCATAGATTTTTACGATGATATTGCAAGACTTTGTTTTTCATACTGCTACTCCATCTATACATCATTTTTCAAAAAATACAACGACTATCTGTCAAAAAGTTTATTTATTTTTTGTTTTTATAGACAAACAGATAGTATTATACTGTTTTATTCTTTATTATTCATCACACACATGAAAAAACTATTATCTACCATCTTCTTTGCTACTTTTTTACTTTGCTACTTTGCGACTCCTCTCTATGCTCAAGAGACTCCCAAAGAGACGACTGATATCAGAGAGATTAAAGTACGTTATTGTAATGACCCGCTCGATACTGATGCGAAGTCACTATTTATTGATGCAAAGATAGATGAAAAATCTGTCATCTGTATCGATTTTATCAATACTGCCAACAAAAAAGCAAATATCGGTATCAATTTTGTCGATGGAGCAATTACTGATGATGCAGATCAAAAAAAATCTTGTCTTTCAGAAGGTGAAAAGAAAAATTTCTGACAATATACTAGTAATTATCCTAATACCTTAGAGATTGCTCCAAATAGTGCGAAGAGAGTGTTTGTTGATCTCTTATATTCTGGAGGATTTGCTGGAACAAGTTATGGATGTCTTACCTATCATGCTCTCGATCAGACAGACAATCAAAATATAAATGGTAGTATGTTTAATATATTTTCTCGTGTAGGATCTTTTATAGATGCATTCGTAGTTGGTGACTTTAAAATACAGCTTATGACTACTCCAATTTTGAGTGATTTTTATGAAAATATTGGGGACAATCCAAATCTCATCATATATAACGAATGATCTTGGAAAGAATGAATTTGGAAGTCATCTTTTTGGAATTACAAAGCTAAAGTAGATATCATCAATACTGGTAATATTGCTGTCACAGGTGATGTACAAATTACTTGGAAAAATTTATTTATTATCAAAGACACTACTACAATCAATGATCAAATATTTTTACCAAAGCAAACAAGATCATTTGAGATAGATTTACCTTGGTATGTTGTGCGATTTTTATGAGGTAATATGGAAGTATCAGCACATGTAGAGTATGAAGCGATATATCTTGGAAGTTATGCACAAGTTGCACCAAAAGAAGTCTTTACACTTGTAGATTCTGCGAATGTATTATTTTTTCCTTGGATTGTCTTATTCTTAATAATTTATATCGCATGGAGACTGATTCATAATAATGATCACAAGATTCATAGAACAAAGAAAACAACATGATCAGTCAAACAATTATTTACAAAAATCCCTATTAAAAATCCTTCAGCGAAAAAGATACCGCAAAAAATAATACCAAGAAAAACACCCACAAGAAGACCAAAATCATAAAAAAACAGAAAAATAACAACTCCTCAAATATAAAAATATAGTTAACCGTCTAAATAATTCGGAGAATTATTTGACTAACTATACTGTATATCTAACGAAAATTCGTCATTACATTTCCGAATTATTCTGTTGATATACTATAACATCATTTACTACTATTATTATTATGAAAATTTTTCATCACTCACTACCATTATTTATAGGTTCGCTATGAATTATATGATGACTATTTTCTCATGACAAAAGTTACACAAATTATGTAGAGAATCTGACACACATGAGAGTACAGATTATGAATTCTTATTCTGGTTCAATAGCCCGAAGTACGGGACAGAACATTATCGAGTCAGGCGGTATACTGCGAACTAATCAGGATAATCTTATGATACGTGTCAGTGCTAGTACTTGATCTTCTTTTACTTTCCAATGAGATGTTATAACAGATACTGGCACTGGTATCAATACTTACAATATTGATTTTCCCATAACAATAACATCATGAGATCAACACAAAGATATCCAAGCACTTTTCATGAGATCAGATGAACCCTATATGAGCAACAGTCTCTCAATACAAAAAGACAGTGTCTGACCATCTTCATTTTTTCTCGTATGACCTGTGGCAAATACTGTCATCAATAATGGCATTATAATAACACTTTCACGATGATCTGTTTATGATAATGGTATATGATTATCTTATTATAAGATACATCTTTCATTAGATCCCTGATTTATAGGAGAGACTACTTTCACTACTACCGGCACTACTATAGATCTCGCAGACACAAGTTTGCCACAAGGTACTATATTTTGGTATGTTGAAGCGATTGATTTTTTGGGAAATAGTACCTCTACTCTTCCTACTTTCTTTCATCATTGATCTTATAGTAAGATTCCTACTGATCAATCATGACGAGCTAGTGGTTGAGGATGATATTCATCTTGAACTGATAACTCTATATCATGAAATAATACCAACTCATGAACATTATGAAACAGCACATGAAATCATTCCTCATTAATGATTATAGATAATAACAATCCTCCAATGTGAATATCAAATTGATTGAATACTTCATCTTATACTCCTTCAATACCATTATCAACCATACTTATTAAAAATTATGAAAATCTTCCCCTCTCTGTTCAATGAATGATTAAACTTCCTCATCAATACAAGACAGGAGATGACAAAAATATCACTAACATAAGAGAAGTACCAGATGCACGTCTGTATGAAAATCTTATTACAAATCATTATCTATGATATAAACCATTATGATATACGGTAAATATCATAAGTCGGATTATTGTACTATTCTATTATATGATCAAAGGTTTAGAAATTTTCTATACAAAATTCTTATATTTCATATTCAAAAAAAAGCATCTCAACTAGCTTATCATATTATGAGATAAAAAAGTCACTAAAAATTTGACAAATAAAAAAAATAGATTATAATAAATCATCCCTTATGGGAAATTATATTTTATCTTCTATAACAAAAACAAAAATGAACTTTAAAAAATCTTTACTTACCATCAGTGCATTAGCTGGTATTGCTGCGATTGCATCTCTTTCTCCTTCTGTTTCTGCTGGTACTGGTTGTGTCGGTGGTGGGACTGGTTGTAACACAAACACTATCGTTACTGTAACTATCAACCCTGGTGATCTTTGTATCGGTAGTACTGGTGCTTTTGACTTTGGTGCTTATACTATCTCTAGTTCTTCTCAAACTGTCAGTGGTACTTTCTCTAGTCCATTCTATGTAGATGATCTGAATTGATCTAACTCTGGTTATTACACTACTGTACAAATGTCTGGTGTACTTCAATGACCTAATACTAGCACAATCCCTGCTGTTAATGTGTCTATGAAAACTTCCGCTGTTGGTAATGCTGGTATCACTACTATTGCTTGATCTTCTAACACTAATGTAGTAGTAAATGCTGGTATGACTGCTTATCAAACGCTTAATACCCCAAGAAGACTTATTGAAAGAGTGAATGGAGCTAACTTTTGATTAATCGGCAAATATGGAGTAACTCCTCAAATGCAACTCCTTATCCCTGCTTATCAAGCTGTCGGTGCTTATAGTGGTACTCTTGTATATACTCTTTATAATTCTAACTAAAATATTATTATTATTTCTCTAGAATCAGTCTTCATGACTGATTTTTTCTATTTATAAATATTATATTATAAATGTCTTATTATATTATATAAATAAAGAGAATAACAATATATTTATGAATTTATTATATCGTTAATTGTATTAAAAAAAAACTTTGTGTATAATGATTATAGGTCTTCATTTAGATATTATAAGAGAGATGATCTATGTATTCTAATCACAAATCTTTTCATTCTATTGTTGTTATTTTACTCCTTATCCAACTTGTGATAGGGACACCTTTTAATATTAGCGTAGCCGATGAGGTTTTACAAAGTAGTGAAGTTATCGAATCTATTACTCCTGTAGAAAATACTGTCTTATCAGAATCTACTACTACATCATTACCTCTATCAGAAGTAACTGTAACTAATGATGCAACTATGATTACTTATAGTGAAGATAGCACTACAATAGTATCTACTGAAGATAATACTCTTTCTCCTACGGATACAATAACTACTGGCTGAGTAGCGACTTTGCCTGATATCACAACAAATGAGTTTACTGGATCTTCTCCTACTCAAGAAGTTATACCTATTGAAATCATAGAGCCATCACAATCTGATACAAGTACGACTGGAGAGATCAATGAATGAATTCCTATTAGCTGAGATAGTGAGATAGTTTCTAACGCAGTACAAAAAACTGAATCACTTATTACTTTCAAACCTCAAAAAAGTATCATAATAGACAGCGGATTGATAGATCCATTATCAATTAATTCTTACAATGTCATAGATGAACATAGTGATATGACGTATTGTTCTTATATCACCTATCTTAATCTACACTATATCACCAATCTCGCTGATGAATCTTTTATGAGATGAAATGCTATAGATATTTGGACAAATCTCACCCTCCAGAGCACAATAGAATGAACTGGAGAAGTTATTTTTACTGGCACTCATCTCTCTGGAGAATTATTTACTGAGTATATTAGTGGTTTATATACAATGAGTGGATCTACAGTCTTTGATATCGTTACTTTCAAACCAAAATCATACAATGACAATAGCGAAGGATTATCTCTTCATCAATCACATAGATTTGTAGTATTTCTCGGAACCGATCTCCAACGATATGTCCTTGATCCAGTTCGTACACTTTCGTCAGAACCAGTCCTTTTACCTTCTTATCTTGCACAATATATCTTTGAACAAGAAGATATCAAAATTATACAACACTATGTACTATCTAATACAGATGCGGATATCAAAGATGAAAAAGAATCTCTCCTGACTACTGGAGTACAAGATGATACCGCTATCACGATCCATTCGCCTATGGAGTTTTTACCTTATGTCTTACAAGGACTGATTAGTGCACCAAATAGCGGAGATAGTATATCAAATGAAGTAATATTTCATACTTGATTTCGTTATGAGACAACAGATGGAACACTCTCAGCTTATATACCAGCAGGATTAGTTATTAAAACTGCTGATTGAAAAAATTTCAATCCATTTACATTTACTATACAAGAATTATCTGGAGAAAATAATGAATTATCGAGTGGTTATGAAAATAATTTCAAATTTGGTATCGATGGACAACATCTTGTCTTTTCACAACCAGTAGCACTGAGTATGCAGACACCAGCCTATACAGATGGTACCAGTATTGACCTGATGGTACAACACGAATGACAAGATTGGAACAAGCAATGATTAACCAACAATGCCAATGCAATATGTAATAGTGACGGGTCAGTACATACAGATGATCAGCTTATTTATAATGTAGTACAAAATAATAAAGTGTCATTTTATACCTGTGGAGCAAGTACATTTTTGATCAACGATATTGGCATCACTCCAAATGCAGCATATGGACTTCGTAAACTTGTCAGTAATTATAGTGGGTCACTTATCAGAGTACGTCGCTCATCAGATAATACAGAACAAGATATCGGTTTAGCAAGTGCTAATATCGCTCAGAATCGTACTTTTAGCTCTGATACGCTCTGGGATAAGTGAGCTGGAGTTACTATCGCTGGATGAGTCGTTAATATATCCAATGCTGCCAGAATTATCAACCAAAATATGTGACTCGTTACTGGTCGCACCTATCGCGTCACGATATTAGCAAATAAAACAGGAGTAGACCCAAGCTCAAGACTCAGAGTCACTACAAGTAGTAGTCTCACAGCCGAATGAATAAACCTTGTAACACAAGCTGCTAATCCAGCCAATGGTCTGCAGGTAGTCCAACTCGATATCGTAGCTAATGGTCCTATATTATCAATAGCTGCTGATAGCCATATATGGTGAGGCACTATTTCTTTTGTATCCGTACAGGATATATCGTCAGGAGTAAGCAAAAATGATCTCGATGAAGGTGCTCTCCTCGCGTTTGCTGGTATAGGAAATGCTTTTGTAAGCATATGGTATGATCAGAGTGGTAATGCGAGAAATGCTACTCAGACTGTTGCATGAAATCAACCAAGAATTGTTAATGGATGAGTGTTAGATACTATAAATAACAATAAACCATGAATACGTTGGTTTGACACAAACTGAGCTCGTCTGCTTCAGACCGCTGTTGCACCTTTTTGATCAGCAAATGAATCAACAGTTATATTAGTTCATAAAGAAATAGTAAGACAGAATAATGTAGCATGGAGTTTAGCAAATGATTGACAATGAATATGACGTATCTTTAGCCATATTCCATGGGTAGATGGAAATTTATATTTTGACGTAGGATGATGTTGTAATAGCCCACAACGTCTTGCATGAACATATCCATTTGCAATTAACACAACCAACACGCTCACTTATACTAATTCAGTATCAAACAACACAAAAGTAGTCTATGGAAATGGTAATGTGTTTTTATCTGGACCAGCAGCAGCAGGTACCATCGTACAACTAAGAATAGGTTCAGATTGATCAATACCTATTAATGGTATGATTAGTGAGTTTATGATTTTTAATAGTTCTATTTCTACAGCTCAAAGAAAAGTCATTGAACAGAGTCAGGCAAGTTACTTTTGACTTTCCGGAAACTACATACCAGAATCTCCTACAAATCTGAGTGCAACGAGTGAAGTCTCTCAAGTATGACTCACTTGGGTACCTCCAACATACAATGGAGGTTCTGCAATCACGGATTATCAAGTAGAGTATAAACTCAGTTCTGGTACAGGATGGACAATATTTGCCGATGGAGTATCAACGAGCACAGGTACAACCGTTACATGACTCACAAACTCACTCAGTTATGATTTCAGGGTCTCAGCTATCAATACCAATGGAACGAGTACTCCTTCTCTTTCTGTGAATACTATCCCTCAAGCAATATCAAATATGAGTCTGTGGCTCAGAAGTGATATGGGAGTAGTAGCCAGTGCATGAAAGGTATCGAGCTGGATAGATCAGACTGGAAGAGGAAATACAACGGTACAAAATAATACTACCAATCAACCTTCTCTTACACAAAATGCGATTAACTTCAATCCAAGTATCAACTTTACTGCTGCAAGTGCTACCAGACTCGAAGGTACTTTTAGTAGCAGATTTACGGGAACTGATATCACGACACTCACGGTCGCACTCCCCTATGCTTCGAGTAATGTATGGGCAGGGATACTTACACTCTGGAATAGTACAGGAACCAATGTAGATCACAATAGTCTAGAATGATGAGTGATACTCCATAGATACCACTCAACGAGTCAAATAGGAGCGGAGAGACAATGAACATATTACAATACTCCTGAAAATATGCTCGATAGAGTACGCCTCTTTGGAAGCAGATTCTGAGGATGAATAGCCAATATCAGAGTGAATGGTTGACTGAGTTATTCTGGATCAGCAACCAATGGATCATTCAATGCTGATAGATATGCACTGGGGGCGAGATTTCCTAATTGATCGTGATATGATAATTTTCTAAATTGATATATTGCTGAAACTCTCGTATTCAACAAGATCCTCTCCAGTGCAGAATACAATCGTGTCGAATCATATCTCGGCATCAAATACGGTATATCTCTCGATCAGTCGACCGCTACCAACTATACTCTCTCCGATAGTAGCATCTCATGGAATGCTACTACAGCAGGAACATACAAAAACGATATTGCTGGTATCGCGAGAGATAATTCGTTTGCCCTCAATCAGACCAAGTCTCAGTCCATCAATAATACGGGCGATATCATCGTAGAGGTTCTCTCAGCTCTCGATAACAAAAAAAGCCTCGTGTGGGCAAATGATGGATTATATACCGGGCGAAGTACTACTGAGATGCCTACCCTATGAGGATTGTCTGTTAGGCTCGGTAGAGAATGGAAGTTTCAAGAAAAAAACTGAGATATAGGAAACAATATCATTACCTATAGTATAAGTACTTGATCTCTCCCTAATGGTACTCTCTTCCTACTCAAAGATACTGACTGAAATTTCACTAATGGAGGCACTACAATCGTTACAGGTACAGTCATATCGAATTATTGGACTTTTTCAACTAATATACAAGATAACGATTATATTACATTTGGTTTTACCTATAATGGTACTGTATGTATTGAATGACCTAATATGTTTTCATGAGTACTGACACCAAATAATATAGCTCAAGTTCTTGATATACAGTCTGATTACTTTAAAGTTGATGACCAAAAAGGTAATCTAAGTTGATATTATACAACATTATCTGTATCATCTCTTACATGATCTAATTGAGCTTCTATTCCAACATCAGCTATTCAAATTAAAGCTGATCCAGTAACTACTCTGTCTTGAACATATAATTCTTCTGTATTTGTTAATCCAACAATTACATCTTATGTATCTGCTTCTTCTCCAGTACAATTTCTCAAAAGAAATATAAATACTGGACCATATACCCTGTGAACATATTGATCTAAACTCTGGATGAAAATTAATATCCCAGCTTATCAATCTATAGGAACATATACATGAACCATCACCTATACCCTCTATGAAAATTAATATTTTTCAATGATTAATTGAGATTTTTCAAATCATGTATCTATCAGACGCTGAGCGACATCATCACACATCGCAGGTAACCCACAGATAAAAACTACTATTCCTCCCTTGAAAAGGGGGGTCAGGGGGGATCATTTTGAGTGTCAGAGAAATACCAACGCGTTTTGTAGTCCATCTTGCACATATCATTGCTTCATTCACTCAGAAATATTCTCTTCTTTAGATAGATATATTTGGTTATAGATTTTTTTATCCTGAAGAGAATACTTTTCCAAAACCTGAGCAGGAATATGATCGAGATAACGTTCCCCAAATAAATTTACTATCTTATCATATGATCACGTTTGTAATAAGTTTTGATAGATCGAAAAACATGGTGATAGACCACTTCCTACTGATACAAAGAGGTAGTTTTTACTCACACCCGTATCGACAAACTTCCCTAGAGGTCAGGTCATACTTATTTTCATCCCAACTTTTGCAGACTGTGTCGCTCGCGGTGAAAAAAGACCTCATTCTTTGCGTTTTATACAAAAAGAGATTGTCTGACTGTCTTGAAGTTGTTGATTGGTAGAGTAGATACTGTATGCTCTCTTCACGATCTTATCTCAAATCAATGTTTGTAACATCATAAATTGCCCTTCCAAAAAAGAAAATGGCTCAGTAACCTGGCACGTTATAATTACCACATCACCTGATGGCGAATACTCTATTCATATAATCAATCCCTGCGTTGTTATCATAGTCACTTATAACTTATAACTTAAAATTTATCACTTCTCTTATCGCCAATAAAACAATCAATACATATATCACAGCCCTAAGAGCGCCATAATCAACACTCAAAATAACAATCCTGCCAATACATCTATCGGATAATGTTTCCCCAGAGCAATACGAGATAGAGCTATTCCTGAACAGATTCACCCCATAGCGACCACGATAGGTATAATAGTTAATGTATCTGCGCCATTCATCAGTGATTGATGTCATCGCCAAGATCGCATAATCGCTACAAGCGAAGCATTCGCAGTATGAATACTTGGAAATGATGATGCATCTATCTTTTGTAATCGATTGTGAAATGGTTGTGGTATCGGTCTCGGTTTATAAAACAAGAATTTTATGATACTACCTCATCCATAACTCATCAATATCCCAGCAAACAGTAAAATACTAAAATGATTGTCAGATAATGTATTATAAGACAGTCCTACGTGAGCATAGTATGGCAAAAAATGTAGTGCAAATGGTCGCAAAAGCACTCGTGGTCACTGTCATCATAAGGTAATAATTTTTCGAAAGTATTTTTCCATAATCAGTATGTACTGAAAATAAACTACTATTGCAAATAAAAATTAGAATCATGACTGTCATTCCTGTGTAGACAGGAATCTCTTCTTTTTAAAATCACGATTGTAAATCTAACATTTTTTTGTATCTTCAGTTTTGTTTGATCAATGATGTATGTGTTCCATCTTCGATTACTTTTCATCATTCTATATATAATATTCTATCTGCATTTTTCACTGTCTGCAATCTATGTGCAACAACAATGACTGTCTTTCATTTGAAGAGATTATTCAACGCTTGACTCACGAGCTCTTCATTAAAGCTATCTAATGCTGAAGTCGGTTCATCTAACAGAATAATGTTTGGATTCTTGAGCATAATCTTGGCAATCGCAAGTCTCTGTTTTTGTCAACCTGAAAGACGTACTCCTCTTTCACCTATCTCTGTCTGTAATCCATGTTCAAAGTCATAGATAAACTCACATTTTGCTAATTTGATAATGCGTTTCACCTCACTGTCAAGGAAGGATTGGGTGGGTTTGCTTCATGCGTCCGTCTCTATATCATCATCATGGACGGATCACGAATCCGTCCCTACACCATCCAATGCATACGTCAAATTCTCCCAGATTGTCCCATCGAAGACACTAGGGTCCTGTGTCAGATATCCAATATGAAGATAATAATCAGTCAGTTTGACTTCTGAGAGCTTCTGTCCATCGATAACAATCTCTCCACTATCTGGCCTCAAATATCATGCTAATAATTTGATCAATGTTGTCTTTCCTCATCCAGATTCTCAGACGAAGGCTGTTTTTGTTCATCATTTAAGTTCAAGGGAGAAATCATCAAAGATATTATTATCATTATACTTAATTTTTATATGATCAATATTTATATCTCATTTACTATATTGAAAATTATTTCATTCTGTATATTTCTGTACTGGCTTATTATTATCTAACAAATCTCGTAATTTTTCTAAATGAGTTTTATTATCGAGATATCATTGAAAATTTCTTCTTAACTGCCAAATATATCTTTCAATAGTTCTAACTAATTGTAACATTAACATCAAATAGGCAAGCGTATATTGTCAAGTTAATACACCAAATCATATACCAACTAAAATTCGCCATTGTAAACCATCTACCAAAGCAGATGCACACATTTGCCACAATCATTTTTTAAAATTTCATTTTTGCCACATTCATATTCTCTTATCAACTATTTCTCTTTGCTTTTCTAATTCATAATCTAATTTATTGTTTTGTAATATTTCCATTTTTGACATAATAAACTTCACATCATGACGATTTTGTTCCATATACAACTCTTTACTTTTCTTTCTTACTTCTTCAAGTATCTGTAATCATTTCCACATAAAAAATGATGAAATCAAAAACAATGATACTAATCAAAAAAAATGATACATAGTAGGAACTTGATATATCATCAACACAAAAGCATACATAATTCCTATAATTTCAAATATTATACTAGTCAATGACCATCTCAACAAAGAATTCCATGAACTCACTCAAGCATTGATAATATTTTGAACTTTACCAGTACCTAACGATTCACATTTATTATTATCCAGTATCAAAAATTTATTCAAGACATTTTTCTTAATAGTAAATTCAAGTTGTTCATCAACATATTCATAAATCACTTCTATTGCAACAGCAAAGATACGCCAGAATATGAGAAATCATAATAGTACATATCATCGAAACCATATATCATCAGTATTTCATTTTTCTACAGCCGAAGTAATATAAAAACCTAACTGTATGACAAAAATACTTTGAAACACATCAAATGCTTCTGCTATTATAAAAAAGCTATACGATTTTGGAACATACTTCACTGGCTCAAAAAATCTCTTTATTATCTGTCGAAACGTCATATCTAATCTTTAATAATATCTAAAAACAGCTGAAACAGACTATGCTCTGCGCTCACATTTGATGATATCATACGCAATGTCATGATACAAGGTTCTATAAAGTTATATTGTCCTTTGGTAGTATAGTGATAGATCAGATTATCGATGATTTCTCTCGTCACAGAGCTTTTGGCAATCTGAGACGCTCACTTACTGAGTCATGCGATATCTTTGGTCTCTAACGCCCAGATGATGTCAGATAATAATTTCTTTCCATCTTCATCTAAAGGTACTGGTATATAGTCAGCATCACAATGGATCAGTAATGCACGAGACAGTATCGTGGGCAACATCATGTCCTTATTGGCCGTCGATGCGATGATGATACGATTTGGAAGTGGTTCTTCTAATGACTTGAGCAAGGCATTTGCTGCTCCGATCGTCGCTCTATCGATGTGTTCAATAAGTAATATCTTCATATCGCCAGCTGGTGCATAACTGAGCCAATCATTGATCTCTCTAGCACCTTTATCTTCGTATCATTCTTGTTTATTGAGTAAGTCCGTATCATCATTCTTTTTGAATTCCACTTTCAGCGTATGAGGTTTACCAAGCAATTCGATATAATCTTTGATCTCTAAAACATCATGATACGCAAAAAATCCAGTAGCTGTCTGACAGGATTCACGTACTGATAACCATTGATGATCTACTCACGGACCATGCACGATCACAAACGGTGAGATAATCGTCTGTTCTTGGAGTTTATTGAGGATAAGGGAGAGGATGGGAGACATAGGAAGTTATAAGTTATAAATTTTAAGTGATGAATGAGAAAGTTTTTTTAAAAATCCATTGATTTATCATAACGATTTCCATATCTATTACAATAGAATGCTTTTGCTACTCTGTTACTGTTTTTACTCTACTACTATTTATGATGTTTGACCTTATCAAAAGAATACTTGTGACACTTATTGGTGGTGCTGTGATACTCTATACAGGGACATTGATCTCTACACAAGCTATTATCGTCCAACCAGAATATAGTGGCATGAATCTTGTAAGTCTATTATCCATGATAGCAATCGCTGGGTATATGATGGTTGTCTACGGGATCTACCCTCTCTATCATCCGATGCAAAAAAGAATACTAGGTGTCGTAGGTATCGCTGCTATCGTTTTTGGACAAGTAGTGTTATTAAATGATTATAATACAAGTATGTATGCTGGTGATATTGTGAAGATATTTGGAGTGATGATCGTATGGTTTGGTGCTACTGGACTATTGACAAGCAAAAAAATAGCAGAACAAAAAAAATGAAAATCTATTGAAATTATAGAAGCATAATCATATAAGTGCTAAGTTATAAATTATAAGTGTTAAGTTGAACTTAAAACTCATCACTCAAAACTTATAACTTCATAAGCAGACATAGCATAATTGGCTAATGCACTTCCTTGCCAAGGAAGATACTGCGAGTTCGAGTCTCGTTGTCTGCTCCATTCGAGATAAACAATCACTCAAATATGGGTTTCACCGCAATGTGAAACTTTTTTATATACAATTATATACAAGATACAATATCCTACAATAAACACTATACAACAATACTAAATACATAAAAAAATTCCAGCCATCATGACCAGAACTTCTAACTTATAATTCAACACCTTACCTACCGGCAGGCAGGTTTATAACTTCTCTTACTCTCTTCCTCGATAATTTCCTCTTTCTGGTTTCGCAGCAGGGATAAAATCTTGCATCAATGATTTTGTCGTAGGCCTTTCATACCTACCGGTAGACGAGTCTGGTCTACCACCTCTTGATGGAGCAGCACTTCTTTCTCCAGATGGACGACTTCTTTCTCCTCAAAATCTTGATCCACCTTCACGTGGTGCTCTTTCAGAGAATCTTGATGTTCTTTCTCCTCATCCAAATCTACTTCCTCCTCTGTCTCCAGATGGACGACTTCTTTCTCCTTCAAACCTTGATCCACCTTCGCGTGGTGCTCTTTCAGAGAATCTTGATGTTCTTTCTCCTCATCCAAATCTACTTCCTCCTCTGTCTCCAGATGGACGACTTCTTTCTCCAGATGAATATGACATACGACCAGCATCAAATGTTCTTTCAGGTGAAGTATCTCCTTCAGCACGTGGTGCTCTTTCAGTTCTTTCTCAGCTAAATCTTGATACTCTTGCATCTCTACCTGCTGAAGCAGGATTTCTATCTCTGTCTCATCCAAACGATCTTCCTCCTCTGCCTGCAGAAGTAGGATATCTATCTCATCCTCTATCTCCTCATCCGAATCTAGAACCTCCTCTTGAAGATCCTCCTCAGAAACGACTTCCTCCTCTAGAACCACCACCAAAACGGCTTCCACCACTTCTTGATCTTGATTCTGATCTAGCGACTTCATTACCTTCACCATCTACTTGTTTGATCTTTATTTTATTTCTTCTTTCAATAGTTTGTACTGATTTCATTTCTCCTTCAGATACGAACATGATCGCTTTTCCTTCTTTTCCAGCTCTCGCAGTACGACCGATACGGTGTACATAACTTTCTGGATCTTGTGGTACATCAAAATTGATTACAAGATCAATATCTTTCATATTCAATCCACGAGACGCTACATCAGTAGCTACCAATATCTTGATTTGATTTTCTTTATACGCTTTGAGCGTAGACATACGATCTCTCTGCTCCATATCTCCGCTGAGCTGTCAGACAGAATATCCTTTTTTGTATAACATGTCCTCAAGATCAGCTACTGCATATTTTGTTTGCGTAAAGATAATGATTTTATGTTCTTTGTGAGTCTCGATCCAGTTGATAAGCAAATCAGGTTTAGTGATATGTGGAGCCATAACAAATGCATGATCTACATTTGATACTACTACATTTTCAGGTTCGATTTGGATAAAGGTATGATCTGGTTGTAAGTGATTATTGATAATATTTTTCACTTCTGAAGTGATGGTTGCAGAGAATAACATTGTTTGTTTGATGTTTTTACATTGAGCCCACATCCATTCTACATCATCGACAAATCCCATATCAAGCATACGATCTACTTCATCCAATACAAAGTATTCAATAAAACTAGGATCAATATATCCTCTTTCGATAAGATCGATAGCACGACCTGGAGTACATACTGCTACTTGCATACCTTCATCTAATAATTTCTTTTGGAAGTGGATACTTCTTCCTCCGTAAGCAGCCAATGCTCTCACACGAGCGTATCTTCCAAGATTGAAAAATTCTTCTTGAGTCTGTACTGCCAATTCACGAGTAGGTACGAGTAATAACGCTTGTACTTTCTTCACATCAGGATCAAGTTTATTTAATAATGGCAAGGTAAACGCAGCTGTTTTACCTGTACCCGTTTGAGATTGTCCTACGATATCTTTACCGTTTGCAAATGCGACGATAGTCTGTTCTTGGATAGGAGTAGTATTTTCGTATCCGAGATCTTTTAATCCACGAAGGATTGAGTCTTTCAGTTCTAATTCTGTAAATAACATAAAAAATATGAAAAAATAATAAAGAAATCTCTAGTTACAGTAGCGTCATTCTGAGCGTAGCATAGCGAAGTCGAAGAATCCTGTCTATAGTTAGGTCTTCAAATCAAAAAAAACACACAAAAAAACAAATATTCTGACCAGAAATGATCTCTATCTCGAGTGATGATGTCATGACAAACAGACGTCTTCTGCAAAAGCGTCTAATGATATAATCCTAATTAAATATAGGGTGAAGAAAGAAAATACAAGCAGCCGCAAGTAGTCCTCAGTATGGGACGATTAAGTTCTTCACATTATAGTGACCAAGGGTGTAATGAAATCAATTACCTTATAGTAAGATAGAAACCAACATGACTATACAGAAAAGCAGAGAGAAAAGCAAGAGATAGTTTTATGAAAGAAAAAATCCCGACATAGTCGGGATCATATTGTCATATCACTATCTCCTCCATTAGCTTGTCCCGCAATCCTCTCTGCAGGAAGGAGGGTTTTATCTTCCAAATTGGGCAGGAGCAATAAAATAGGGGGAGAGTGGCCAGCGGCCGCTGCGATAGAATCAGATACTATCAGGCTTCAAATGGACATATATCGTATGTCCTCGGTTGTCAAGACCCATAGGTATATATCCATTAAGATCTACAATAGCTGATAATGATTGCAAAATAGATAGATTGCTATCAGTATTTAAATTTAATTTATTCACAGTATCCAATGATCTATCGGTAAAATCATTTTTGCTGAGACCTTTTCGATCAAATTGTTTACCTTTTGCATCAGCTGTAAAATTCACTAATGCAATAGCAAAATCTGGATAGAATTGTGAACCTTCTTTTCCTGATATTGATATTGAGGCCGGCAAACCAAATCCATCGATCACCACAAAACCATTTTTAATCATCAATCTATCTTTATTGAGTTTTCTATTTGGATTTTTATCAAGAAGATTTTTAATATTCTCCAATTGTTGTTTTGAATTCTTATGAAGACCTTCAGTCTGCAACAATTCATCGATATAAGCAGCATCAATATGATCTGATACTTTTTCTAACGATTCATCATATTTTTTATGAGATGGATCATATCCAGGGTACAAAGATTTTCTTACGCTATCGACAAGCTGATCATCGATGCCTTGTTCTCAAAGTTTTGTAAGGATATCTTGTTGTTCTCTATGTTTTGATCTTTTTTTATCTGAAAGTTCAAGATCTTTTTGATAACCACTTTCTTTTTTGAGAGTATCAATCAGGAGTTCCTTTGTCTCAAAGGACGTAGTTCTGTCATTTCTAATTTCATTTGCTTCAAGATGAAGTGAGGCTTTATTAACCATTTTGTTACAGTTAGTAATAAATAAATATTTACATTATAATCATATTTTCTTATTTGTCAACAAAAAGTAGACTTTTTTGATATACTATAGTTAGTAGTTCTTTTGATTATTTAGTAAATTTTTTCTTCCTTTTCTCTTGAAATTTTATGTGGAAATAATTATACTACAGAAGTATAAGTTATCTTTATCACAACACACCTAGAGAGAAGTATGTCACACACTTTTGCACATTGCACCGTAGCTGATCATATCGACATCCTTCTGTATCTTATCAAAAAGAATCAGACACCATCATCTCTATCATCTGATACGAGTATTCGTGGAGAACATATTATACGTGGGATTATAGAGCGATCACAGAGATATCCAGAATCATTATGACTTTTTCGAAAACTTGTCGGTATTACAAATACGAAAGACTTTTTTGCTTATTTTAAAAACACGAAATCTCACTATTCAGAGACGGTAGGATCGAGTATCATCGCATTCAAAGATATCACACTTGATCTACCTTATCATGTATCACAGCAACACGAGATCCTTATGCAATCAGGATTGGAAGTCGTGGACTTTTTCCTCTTCCGATATGGAGCGATTCATGATCTCAGTCCTGACTTCAAAAAATATTGTGCAACCAAAAAAATATCTGTCAAGAATATTATATCACACACCCATCGTTTGTCTGAAAATAACCTCCTCCTTCAGTCAGGTTGATTTGCATTTTTGGATATTGTAGCTATGCTTATGAAAAGACTTTCTTTACAAGCTGATGATATAGCGATGCTCACTCTTTCAAACACACAAGAAATTGATATGCTCTTGGAAGCATTTGGTACTCAATCTGAACAGACTTTTGTCCAAGATTCGGATGGTAGACTTCTCCCTCACAACAATTACGAAAGTGATGTTCTTGATCACGAAGATACTGCCACAACAGGCAAGACTACTTCAAAGAAAGATAAAAAAGAAAAAGAAAAAAAACTGACCATAGAGGTGTTTGGGACTGATCTCACACAAGAAGCTCGTGATGGACGTCTCGATCCTGTCATCGGAAGACAACAAGAGATCGAACAGATGACCTACACTCTCCTTCGTAAGACAAAATCAAATCCTCTCCTGATCGGGGAAGCTGGAGTAGGGAAAACTGCTGTCGTCGAATGACTTGCTCAACATATCGTAGCTGGTACAGTTCCAGAAAAACTCAAAAACAAACGTATCATGATGCTCGATATCTCTAGTATGGTTGCTGGTACCAAATATAGGGGAGACTTTGAAGCAAGATTTAAGGCTGTCATGGAAGAAGCGACAGATCCCACAAACAATATTATATTATTTATCGATGAGATCCACACTATGATCGGTGCTGGTGGTGCTGCTGGGACAGATGATGCGGCTCAACTCATCAAACCACTTCTTGCAAGAGGGAAAATCAAACTCATCGCTGCGACTACGTTTGACGAATATCAACAACACATCGAAAAAGATGCTGCATTAAAAAGAAGATTTCAAGAGATCTATATCAACGAACCATCACTAGAAGATACTAAAAAAATCATCCTCTGACTCAAATCAATGTTTGAAGAATTTCACAATGTTCGTATTACTGATGAGAGTATCGATACTGCTATCAAACTTAGTGCAAGATATGTTATGAACAAACACTTCCCAGACAAAGCTATCGATATCATCGATGAAGCATCTGCACGTGCATCGACATTTACCACTCATGCAGAACAGGACGAAAACTACAAATCTCTCAATAAAGAAATAGAAGATATCCAAGATAAAATACAAATTGCTATCGCTGATCAAGATTATTTTTTGGCTGCAGAACTCAAACTCAAACAAAAAGATCTCAAAGACAAAATCCGTACGGTTAGAAGTTCTAAAGCATTACCTCTTCATCTGCGTCCTATAGTAGATATTGATGATATTGGACGTGTACTGGCTGATAAGACTGGCGTACCTACATCAGTAGTAACTGAATCTGAAATCATAAAACTTCAAAGACTCAAAGAACATCTCAATACCAAACTCCTTGGTCAAGATGAAGCATTGGATGCAGTAGTAAAAACACTCCAAAGAAGCAGACTTTCTGTAGTAGAAAAAAACAAACCTATTGCATCTTTCTTATTTCTTGGTCCTTCTGGAGTAGGGAAGACATATCTTGCAAAACTTATTGCTGAAGAATATTTTGGTGACCCCAAAGCTATGATACGTGTCGATATGTCAGAATTTATGGAAAGTTATAATGTCTCTAAACTTATCGGTTCTGCACCATGATATGTAGGATATGAATCTGGTGGTATGTTGACCGAACAAGTGAGAAGAAAACCATATAGCGTCATCCTTCTGGATGAGATAGAAAAAGCAAATCGTGATGTACTCAATATTCTTCTCCAAATCTTCGATGAAGGACAGATTAAAGATAATAAAGGTCGTGTTATCTCTTTCAAGAGTACCATCATCATCATGACTTCTAATCTTGGTGCTGAAGAATTTGGCAAGAAAAAGACTTCTATCTGATTTAGTTCTGAAACCAGTGGAGATACGTATTCTGAATCTGATTGGAGAAAAATTACGGAAAGAATCGACGAGCATGTCAAAGATTTTATCTCACCAGAATTACAAAATAGAATAGATTATAATATTGTATTCAAACCCATCACCAAAGACCTGATGAAAGATATCTTCAAAATCAAACTTGATGAATTCTTATCAGTATGGTCACAGAAATCTGGCATCATTACTCCAAATTTTGATGATAAGAAAGTCACAGAAATCATCAATACTATCTACAACCCACAATTTGGAGCAAGACCTATTGAAAAATATATCTATGACACCATCGAACCAGGACTTATTGATCAGGTCATGAATTGATAAAGAAATGAGTAATATTGAATTCTAAATTTTAAATTAATTTATATAAAAAAAATCATTTATAATTCAACATTTATAATTTATAATTTCTCTCATGCAATGTCCTCGTTGTCACTATATAGAAACTAAAGTTACAGACTCGAGAGATGTAGACAACAATACCACTATCAGGCGTCGTAGAGAATGTCTAGGATGTGGGACAAGATTTACAACATTTGAAAGAGTTGGATTTACTGAACTCATGGTCATCAAAAGAGACAATACCAAAGAGCTCTACAATAGAGATAAACTCAAAAAATCTATCATGCTCGCATTTGCAAAAAGAAATAAGGTCAATATTGAAGATATTCAAAATCTTATCTCAAATCTCGAAGTAAAATGGTTAGAACAAGGTAATGAAATATCTTCTCATACGATAGGAGAAGATGTAGTCGATGCACTCAAAGATCTCGATTTTGTAGCATATATTAGATTTGCGTCAGTTTACAAACAATTTAAAACTATTGATGACTTTAAACTTTTTATTAGTTAACGCTCTATGTCTGGTTCATCTTGGTATCAAGAAAATCTTACACTTATAAAGTATTGATTACTCATCATCAATATCTTTTTTATGATTGTTGCGATCAAAGCAGTAGTCAATCACCAAGTCATTGTAGATTCTATAGCACAGGTACAATATGAAACTGAACAAACAGAAGAACAAACTCATTATGTAAATAATTTTTTAACTCCATACTTGAAATCGGAATTTGCACCATATTTCTTTGCTCATGAAAATAATCAAATATTTCCATGAGAAAAAATAATAAAGATTATTACTATAGATAAATATAATGATACTCAATTCGATGCTATGTGATCATGATCTCTTGCTACAACAACATGAAAGACAAATATATCTCAACGAAATCTCTATATTACACAACTTACCAAAAATATTAGTATATGATATAATAATATACCCTTTCTCAAATAAATTATGTTTTTATCTTTTCCTTATATAATATTATGAATACGAATTACATCAAAAAAACTAAAATCATTTCATCTGTGGGACCTGCTACACGAACTGAAGAGAAAATCACTGAATTGTATAAAGCTGGTGTCAATGTAATTAGAATCAATTTTTCTCATGCGGATTATGAAAACACAAGTCGTATCGTAGAGATAGTAAAAAGACTCAACAAAGAAGGAATAACAAAACTAGGATTACTTGGAGATCTTAAATGACCAGAAATCAGATTAGGAGATTATGAAGGAGTAAAAACATACAAAAAATGAGATATATTTAATATATTTGTAGATAAGACTCTGGCATGTGAAGGTTTAGATCAGTTTTGTGACTATCCTTATCTTATCGAAGATGTAGCTATCGGACAGACAGTGAGGATAGAGTCTGGTATTTTTGATGTACTTGTCAAAGAAAAAACAACAAATAGCCTTGTAGTAGAGGCATTAAATGATACTACAATTAAACAACGTAGACATGTTAATTTACCTGGTACTACTATCAAACTTCCTGGACTTATCGATCAGGATAAAGAAAATGTACTTTTCTGTATAGAAAATGAATTTGATTATATCGCTATGAGTTTTGTAAGAAATGCAGCACATATCAAAGAATTACGCGACATTCTTATCGCTCATAATGTAGGACATATTGGCATTATTTCAAAAGTAGAAAACCAAGAGTGATTAGATCACATTGAAGAAATAGTCGATGCATCTGATGGAGTGATGGTAGCTCGTGGAGATCTTGGTATCGAGATCGATATTTCACTTATCCCAGTACGACAAAAAAAGATTGTCAAACTTTGTAGATCAAAAGGTAAATTTGTGATTGTAGCTACTCAACTTATTGAAAGTATGATGGAAAGTCCATTTCCTACAAGAGCTGAAGTATCTGATATATTTAATGCAGTAGTACAAAAAGCTGATGCCGTGATGACTTCCGGAGAGACAGCATTAGGGAAATACCCTATCGAATGTATTTCAATGATGAAAAAGATAATTTTACAAGCTGAAAGTATTGTCAATTATACTTATCAAGATTTTGATAATAATACCTATACAACTACTGATTTAGAAAAGAAAGCTCTTATTAAAAGTGCAATAGATATTGCTGATGCATTACAGATCAATAATATTATTGTTTTTACAATATCAGGAAAATTGGCAAAGATAGCTGCTGCCTATAGACCAAGAGTCAATATCTTTGCATTTACTAATCAAAAAACAACACTAACGAATACGGTATGTTATTTCGGAATTAAATCAAGACATATCCCATACAAACACCATTCAGAAGCTCTTGAAGAAGCATTACGTACTATGGTCAAAATGGGAGACATTAAAAACGATGAAAGAACAATAGTAATTACTGATATCCTCAAAAATGGACATGAAAATCCAACCTTAGAAATCATTCATGTAGGTAAGTTTCTAGGTGTATAAAAAATCATTATTTTGATATTGCTATACCATATGATAACAACAGTAATAAGCAAAAAAAACATAACAAGAATTATTCTATTGGCATGTATTATAATTTTTGGTATCTTATGGGTCCCTGAAACTCAATCAGCACAGATTGGTCAATATTTTCTTATTGGAAATATCATACTACTCTTCGTCCTGATGGAACTTTTGCCTTTATGGTTTTCTTATAAATATCGTACTATTCTTATTCTATTGAAAATTTTTGCGGATAGTTATGATGAACCTCTACAGTATTCTTATACACCAGTCACGGTTATTAGGAAAAACATCAACAATACGACACAACCAACATATCTAATCAAGATCAAATATCTATCAGATAGGACACTTTTTACTCTATATCATGAATGAAAATTACTTGATTTTAGGGCTGATCTTATCACAAAAGAAAAAATTTTTGATCTTATTAGTGTGATTATCTATTACCTTCAAAAAGATATTCCATATGAGATTCTTCATCAACACAGTAAAAGACTGTCCCATATTTTATAATCATAGTGTATAATGGAACAGACGACCATCACGCGAATAGGACATGCTACTGTACTTATTCAATTGCCATCTATTACGATACTCACTGATCCAGTATTTTTTGATCGTATTGGGATTTCTTTATTTGGATTGACTACTATAGGACCCAAAAGACTTCATAAAGCAGCACTCTCTATTGACGACTTACCTCCTATTGATCTTGTATTGATATCACATGCACATTTTGATCATCTCGATGTACAAAGTCTTCGTGCTATCACCCATAAACAACCCTATAAGATAGAATGTATCACCGCATTTAATACTAAAAAACGACTCAAAAACTTTCAACGAAAAGAAGTCTATGAATTGGATTGGGATCAAGAAATAGATATTCTCTGACTCCATATCAGTGCTGGTGAGACAAGACATCGATGAGCAAGATATCCTTGGACTCCTGATCGTTCCCAAGAATCTACTATGGGAGCATGACATAATTCCTATTTGATCGAATATTCTCAAAATGGATCTGAAAAACAGATTGTATTTGGTGGAGATACTGCTTATACTCATGCATTCAAAAAACGACATGACAAAAGTGTAGATATAGCAATTATGCCCATAGGTGCATATGATCCCTTTAGGTTTCAACACTGTACTCCTGAAGAAGCCCTCAAGATGGCAACTGATATGCATAGCAAAGTATTTCTCCCTATCCATCGAAATACCTTTAGAATCAGTAGAGAAAAACCATGAGAACCTATCGAAAGATTAAAAAAAGCATTACCTCATCATACTATGAAATTGGGTATTGATCGTATTGGGTGAGTGTATACGATATCTGACAAATAGAATTTGCATCTTACTATTATCTTATATTATGGCACAAAAAAACTCACATAACTTGGTAGTACAAGATGCTGCACGACAACTCTTATCTAGAATCATCAGTGCTGGTTTTGGGTTTGCTGTGACCAAAATTATGGCGAGTTATTTATGAGTTTTGAGATATGGAGATTATAACTCTCTCTTAAAATATTTTGCATTTTGGACTGCATTAGCAGATCTGGGACTCTATGTACTAGCGGTCAGAAGATTGGGAGAACTCAAAGAAATTCACAAAGATAATCCACACCACCCAGCTATCGCACAAGAGTATGGAAAATTTGTCGCTACGAGGATAGTCACTATGGTCGTAGTCTATTGACTAGCTATTCTTATCGCTTATATGATACCGTGATATAGAGAAAACCCTTATTATGTATGGTGACTACCACTATGATTACTTTTTTCTGCTTCATTTATGTTTGCTGGGATACAACAACTCCCCTTGCAAGTATTTTGGCAGATGAAAAAATTATCACTCAGTCTCATCACAGCGAGATTGAGTCAAATGCTTGTACTCATACCTGTTGTTTACTATTTTTATAAAGGCATAGATTTTAGTGCAGATCCTACGGCACTTTCGGTAACAGCTTTTTGTTTAGTATTATTTTCTCTGGTTGCTAGCGGTGTAGGACAAAATATTGAGATCCATCAGCATTCCAAAAAAATTCTTCCACTGAAAATCATCTTTGATCGAACATTTATCAAAGATACTATCAAATCAAACCGAAATTATGGAGTATCTTACTATTTGAGTAGTTTTCATACACTTCTTCCACTTCTCTTTTTGACCTGGTTTTATCCAACCATATCTGGAAAAGATTACTCATGACTATGGTGACTGTCATTGGGTCTGATAGAAATTCTTTTGATTATCCCATCTGCATTGGGAAATAGTCTCTTACACAATATTACCAACTATTCACTAACAGCAAAACTCAAAAGTCTCTGAAATCTGATGCATATGATGGTATGGTTTGGAATATGGTTTGGAGTAAATTTCTGGTTATTTTCAAAAATGGTTATTCTCATAACTTCAGATAAAAGTTTTCTCTGAAATCGAAATAATATTTATTCTCGAGGATCAGATCAATTGATGCCGTTTCTGTGAATTATATTAGCCTTAAGTTTTATCAAACAAGTATATAATTACATCTTTGTGGCCACAAAAAAGCAAAATCTCCTTCTCGGAATCAATGGACTAGGAGTATGTATTGGAATAGCTGTAGGATTATGGATGATACCAGATTGGAAAGTTGCTTTGGGTCTGGGATTATTTTGAGCCATGATTACACAACTTACCATGGAAATATTATTTGTAATCGGTGCAATAGGTACTGGAATACGCCACAAAGTCAGCCCAACTATGAGTAAAAATATCATACTACAGATACTATTTATTATGGGATGATTTGCTAGTATTGGACGAGCTGTTACAAGACTATGGATCACAGATATGGGATATTTAGAATTCTTTATTATTGCTTGACTCTTAAACCTCTGAGTCATCGGAACATCATATAAACTCCTCAAACATATCAGTCGTTGACTCTCTGTATCTGAAACAGTAGAACAGATTGATCAGAATGAAATCGTTGAAATAAAAGAAGTTTAACATCAATATTCTTTCTTACTCTTCATTTTTTTTCATTTTCTCTTTTTCTTGTTGTAATGCATAAGCTTCCTCTAAAGATTGTACGTATTGCGTAATAAGAATTTGAGTTTCATCTATACTCTTACTAGATGATATTTTCATAAATATAGTAAATAAATCCGATATATTTTTACAGGTATACGACAATATATATAGTTTGACAATATCAATCCATAACGATGGATTTTTTTTTGCAATATTTTGTAACATATTCAAAGTATTGATAAATTTTCATGAACTTTTAGATTGAGATTTTTCTTTTGTAACTCATGCCATCAATTGTAAATGACGTAATGGCAAATGATATTTATATGCATATATCTTTATCTTATTGTTAGCCATATCACTCAATTTAGGAATTTTAATAGTATCAAATTCTGCTGGCCATAATTCTGCTTGTTTTTGCATTTCTTCTTTATATATCTTATATGATTCATATTCTTCTATAATTTGGTCTTTATCTTCTTGTGTGATCTGGTTCTTATGTTCTATCGTATTATATTGATCCAAAATACTTAATAAATTCTCCTCAGTTAACCCTATATTATTCTTTATTCCTGTTCAGACAAATAATCATTTTATTTTTTGTATAATAGATGGTTGGAATTCTTGCACTAATCTCTTTTTTGTGTCTTGATTCAATTTTTCAGAAAAACACGTATACGCAACTAAATCATTATACATAATCTTATTACTGTTGATACCCATATAATCACATAACTATAATAAAGAAAGATAAGATAATATAATAATATATATGTCAATATCAAGACAAAATAACACAAAACAGTTTTCTCCTTGAAATCATCTCTCCAAAAACTATACTAATAGAGATTAAAAACTGGTTGTAAAAAGGTTTAAAACGGGTTGTAAAATAGGTAATCCTGTTTATCTTCCGTTTATTTCCCATTTCTACCTGTTTATTTCCCATTTCTACCTGTTTATCTCCCATTTCCCCCTGTTTATCTCCCGTTTCTCCCTGTTTATCTCCCGTTTCTCCCTTATCTATGTCCTATCAACTCACCATCGGTCTCGAAATCCATCTCAAAGTCAAATCAGCAACGAAACTTTTTTGTAGATGCCAAAATAGTCAAGATATGGAGATGTTAGTACCAAATACAAATATCTGTCCTGTCTGTACGGGACAACCTGGTGCTTTGCCGGTATTGAGTTATGAACCGATAATCAAATCACTTCTCATGGGACGTGCATTGAAATGTACTATCCACAACACGTCAGCATTTGATAGAAAATCATACTTCTATCCTGATCTTCCGATGGGATATCAGATCACCCAATATCATCGCCCTACGATGACTGATGGTCAGGTTGAATTTTTTAATGAAGATTTTTCTGCCAGTGAACGTGTAAGTATCCAACAGATCCAGATGGAAACGGATACTGCAAAAGCTATCCACACCCAATGATCATCTCTCATCGACTACAATCGTGCTGCGACTCCTCTCATCGAAATTGTCACCAGACCAGAATTTCACAGTGCGACACAAGTCGCTGCATTTCTCAAAGAACTCCAAAGAATAGCTCGTTACAATGATATCTCTGACGCCGATATGGAAAAAGGTCAGATGAGAGTAGACGTCAACATATCGATAGCGAAAGGAGAGGCAACAAGCAGTAAGCTGCAAGCTACAGAGACTTGAAGCTTAGAGCTTGAAGCTTGAAGCCATAGATTATGAACCAGAAACGAGATCAAAAATATGAATTCTATCTCAGCGATTATGAGAGCAATCGAGCATGAATACAACAGACAAGTCGCTGTCTTAGATGCTGGTAGTACGATCGATCAAGCGACTCGTAGACGAGATGATGTCGCTGGAGAATCGTTTGTGATGAGATCCAAAGAAGATGCACTCGACTATCGTTATTTTCCAGAACCTGATCTTCCACCTCTTCATCTCGATCGTGAGACATTGGATGATTTGGTTGCCATGCCGTTACATATCCCAGCATTGATCATCCACCGTTGTCGTGAAGAGTTTTGATTTCACAAGGAATATATCAATGCACTGATCAATGACAAAGAGACTCTTGATTATTTTCTCGCTTGTCTGGATGATGGATGTGATCCAAAAGAGACCGTCAAACGAATCGCTGGTGCGATGTTAGCGTATACAAAAGAAAACTTCCTGACCCTGTCAGAGTTGAAGTTTGATAGAGGACAATTTGTCTCATTTTTGCGTATGGTCGCAGATTGAAAACTTATCTGAAACCAATACAAGATGATCATGGAACAGATGATCGCTACAGGACAGTCTCCTGAAGAACTTATCAAAGAACTCTGATTTGATGCGGTACAATCAAACGACGATGAGATCATCGCAGTCATCCAAACGATATTAGCTGCGAATCCTACTATCGTAGAACAGTATAAATGATGAAAAGAAACCACCATCGGATTTTTTGTAGGACAAGTGATGAAAGCCCTCGCTGGGAAGATCGATCCGAACAAGGCGAAAAGTTTGTTGGAGGTTGAGTTGAGGAAATAATTTTACTGTTGTAAAAACATATCATAATATGACAGAAGAACAAATATTAGAACTTATTCAAGAAAATAAAAGTCGTGAAACAGAAATTTTAGAATTTAAAGAACGAAAAAGCCAAATACCTTTTAAATATTGAACTACACAGTGAAGTGATGAAAACGAAAAAAGAAGATGTTTATATTGATATTGCGTAGGTATTGGAAACATGTGATGATGAAAGTTATTAATAGGTATTCAAGATAATTGAAATATAGTAGGTACGTCAGCACAACTACCCAATGATGTAAAATCACGAATATTTAACCAAACAGGACAAAGAATTGAAATAGATGAATGTATAACAAACAAAAATGAAAGAATAATAATAATCTCTATACCTTCACGCCAGACAAAACAAGTACTTAAATTTCATGGCACTGCTTTAATGAGAATAGATGATAAATTATTAGTAATGGATGATAAAACACATGAAAAAGTTCTTTTAGAAAATGTACCTGATCGATCATCTTTAGAATGTAATTGAACAACAATTGATGATCTTGATATTCATGCCATAAATTATTTAAAATCAAAAAAAGCTGATATTACAAAAGACAATACTTATCTTCAAATAGACACAATAACTTTGCTTAATCAATTATGATTATTAACAGTTAAATGAATACCAAATAATACTTGTATATTATTTCTTTGAAAGTCTGAAGTTACTGAACAAAAGCTGCCATGAATATCAAGATTTAGTCGAGTTTATGAGGATAGAAAAAACAATATTGAAGATAGATTACCAAGAGAAGATCAAACTTCTCCACTCTTATTAACTATAGAAAAAATTATCAGTAAGATACAAAAATATAATTTTCCTTTAGAAGATATATCATTATTTAGACCAGATCCAGAATATCAATATAGTGAAAAAGCAATTGAAGAATTAATTGCAAATAGTCTAGCTCATAGAGACTGGATAATAAAAATACACAACTCAATTATACAAACACCTTATAACATAATTTTTTCAAATCCAGGTATATTTAATAATGATTTAGAAAAGATATTATATTATAGCCAGCCAACACCATATAAAAATCAAATTATGGCAGATTTTCTCTCTAAAATCAACCTAATGGAAAATGAAAGAAGATGACTACAAAAAGTATTTACTGATCAACTATCAAAATGAGTATTTGTATATAAAGAAGAAATTGACAACAACGCAGGATGAATAGTAAATATCAAACTAGATGGTAAAATAAAAGACATCAATTTCGCAAAGTTAGTACTTCAAATAAAGAATATAGAACGTAATCATCTTTTCTTATTATTTAAAATATCAGAATGATATAATATTATCAATAAAGATATAACATGACAACAAGCTGAAGAATTAAAGAAACTATGATATGTGGAATTTATTGGGAAAAGCCCAACAAGAAGATTAAGAATATCCTTTTCACTGTTAGATGAAATATGACAACCTGAAAAATATATAATTGACAAATGAATCAAGAAAAAAGAAATTAAATTACTTATTATAGAACTTATTAATAAAAAATCTTTTATACAAATAAAAAACATCTATAATCAGTTTAATTCAAAAAGCCAATGATATATAAGAAAAGTTCTTAATGAGATGAAGAATGAATGAACAATAAAAAATTCTGCACATGGAATTTATACAAAAACGTAACATTTTTGATCCAGGATATCGTATTCGTAACATTTTGATATCATAAATGCATGAGAATTACCTGGTAATAAGCTGAAATAAAACGTAACATTTTTGATCCAGGATATCGTATTCGTAACATTTTGATATCAGTTCTATTTTCAGAGCGCTTGATAATAGAAAAACAACAATCAAAAAACATATTACTATACTACATTTAAAAAAGAATTCTATTTTCATCCATCATATATCTCCCATGTCCCTCTATCAAAAACTCATTCAAGCTACTTCCGAAGAAGATGTCAAACAAGCCTACATCAAGGCGCTTGGACTCAAAGATTATAGTCTCAATCTGATTGATATTCAGACGAAAGAGATTTGGTTTGAAGCGAAAGTAGGAGCAAAGATATCAACTTATGAGATGTTTACGCAACTGCTCCACTATGTCCAACACAACCGAAACGAGGGAAATGATTTGCCAGGATTTTTGTGTGTGATTGATAGTAAAAAAGCAGCGATCATGCAAACATCTGATGCTATTCCATTGCTTGCTAAAAAAGACATCAAACGATGAAAATCAGCAAGTCATGTCAGTCAAGATGCGCTAGACAAAGTCTCAGCGTATATCGGTACCTATATAGTCTCATTTAATATCGAGACGCACGAAGAAGAGTTTATCTCGACGGTCAAAAACGCTATCAAAAGCGGAGAGATCGTCCGTACCCAGATCACCCCAGACAATCTGAAACAAGTCTTCGACAAATGGATAGAAATGATCGGTAAAGAGATCAAAGGAGTACACGAAGAAGATTATTCGCTTCTCTTTTTTGCCGACATCATGAGTGATGGAACGATTAGTACACACAAAGATCTCCCAGCAGAATTATTACACAAAGGATGATCTCCTGCATTTTCTCTCAATGGACAAATCTATGAACTTGGTAATAGAGAGTGATATCGCAGATTTCGAGCGATCTATGATAGACCACCAAAGCAAGAATATCGCGACTATTTGCTTGAAAGAAGAGATAGTCTTATTCCAATCGATGAGAGGAGCTTTAAGTGAGCATACTATACACCTTTGCATGTCGTGGATAAAGCATATGATAAACTCTCTGAGACATTGGGCAAAAATCGACAAAAAAACTATATCGTCCGAGATATGTGTTGTGGAGTAGGAAATCTCGAAGTGAAACACTCTAACCCTCGTAATATCTACATGTCCACCCTCGATCAACCCGATATCGATGTGATGAAAGCCACAAAAACCTGTGTCGCTGCAACGAGATTTCAATATGATTATCTCAACGATGATATAACTGACGATGGGCAGATAGATTACTCACTGACTGATAAAATACCACAATGACTTCGTGATGCTATCGCATCAGGGAAGAAGATTTTGGTCTTGATCAATCCGCCGTATGCGGAGGCAACTAATGCAGACAATACTTCAAAATGATCCGAAGCAGAAAACAAATCATGAGTTGCAAAAACAAAATTTGCTGACAAGTGCATGGCGTGACGAGGCAAAGCAAGTAATGAATTGTTTACGCAGTTTGTGGCTCGTATTGCTCAGGAAATACCCAATGCAACCCTTGCGATGTTTAGTAAACTCAAATATGTGAATGCACCAAACTTTGATAAATTTCGTGAGATGCGAAATGCAAAATATCTGGACTGATTTATTGTTGATAGCAAATCTTTTGAAGGACTCAAAGGTAATTTTCCGATAGGATTTTTGATCTGGAAAGTAGATCAAAATAATCCCATCAAGAGACCAATTAGTGAAGTAGCAACCGAAGTATTGGATAAATATGGAAATCCTATTGGTGCGAAGAATTTTTACAATCTCCCAATAGATACTTATCTCAACAAATGGATCGAAAGACCAAGAGCAAATAAAGATGAGGTAATCCCTTTAAGTAATATATTGACTCCATATTGAACTAAACCAAGAGTAAAAACACGAGCAGATTGATGATTGGCGTATATGTGCACTGGGACAAATGATGTGCAAAATGCAACTAAGTATACTTTCATATTTTCTTCTCCAGCATGAAGATGAAATTGATTATATATTACTAAAGAAAATCTGCGACAAGCAAGTATTGTATTTACAGTACAAAGAATCATTCCACCAACCTGGATCAATGATCGTGATCAGTTTCTTCAACCGAATGTCGAACTGAGCGATGAATTTAAGTCAGATTGTATTGTTTGGATGCTGTTTAACTGATCTAATCTCACTGCATCAGCAAACGACTTAGAACGAAATGACCGTAAATGGTCGATTGTGAATCACTTCATCCCGTATACCGAAGCAGAAGTAGATAGTCCTGAGAGATTTGAGAGTGATTTTATGGTACAGTATATGGCGTCTCTCCCGTCATTGCGAGGCACGAAGCAATCCAATAGTGAAAGCAAGTTTTCCCCAGAAGCACAAGCTGTCTTAGATGAATGAAAAAAACTTTGGAAAGCATATTTTGCGCATACTGATCCTCATACAGTGAGAGATGAACTCAAGCTCAATCGTCCTGATGTCGGACGATATCAAATTCGTAAAGCCCTTGCCAAACGCAATGAAAGCTGAGATTTCTCACCTGTATCATTTACTGATTTTGAAACTGCATATAAAAATCTGACTGAGAAATTAAGACCTTTGGTCTATGAGTATGGATTTTTGAAAAGTTAAAAAATATTTATTTTATTATTTTAAGACACAATGGCAACCGAACACGAAATCAAAATCCTAGAGATAGACGTCGATATCGTCAGAACATTGCTTTGAGATCTTTGAGCTATATTTATCGATACAAAAAACTTTCGTAGATACGTCTATAATATGAATCCACCTACTCTATCCAAATGGATCAGACTTAGAACTGACGGTAAAAAAACAACTCTCACCGTCAAACATATCATCGACTCACAATCGATAGATGGAACGAAAGAACGAGAAATAATAGTTGATAATTTTGATACTACAAATGAGATATTAACTCAAATGTGATATAGTTCTAAATCGTATCAAGAAAACAATCGTGAAAGCTATACTCTCGATGGATGTGATATTGAGATAGATAGTCGACCACATATTCCTCCCTATCTCGAGATCGAATGACCATCAGTACAAGCAGTAGAGTATATTATAGATAAGTTATGATTATTAGATCATATTCATACCTCAGAGAATACTACTGATGTTTATGCTCGTTATGGCATATATGATCTAGAGAAGACATATCCTATATTGAAATTTGAATAAAATATAAAATCATATTGTAAAGTGATGTCAACTTCTCTATACTGACACTATGACACCAAATCAACTCGAATGAATCAATCTCTGACATATCACTCCTCTCAAAGGAGAATTTTCTCGAACTCAATCACAAGAACTGATATGATCTGCACTCTATAAATCACTCCAAAGATCTATAGGAGTAGAAGATCATCATTTTTTGGAAAATAAAAAGCGATCAGATACAGCCAAAGATAGTACTTCAAAAAGAAAAATCTATGATACCTTACTGTCCTATATCGATATAGATCCTAAAAAACTTCCTCCAAAATTTGTTGAACTTTTTAAGCTCGACATCACAGCTCCAGACATCGGACTGCAAATCAAGACTATCTTCAATCAAGCGCACTACCTCAACAAAGAGTCAGGAAGAGTTATTTTTGTAGATGGGAATATCATTATTTTTAGAAATGAGACTCGCCTCATCCATACAGACAATAAGAGAAAGCTCACTCAAGGAGAGAAAAGATGTTTTACAATACAGACCACATTTAATACCTTCTCTAGCTTGTATGATGCAATCAGAAGTCAGCACTATGCTATAAATCATATGAAGATAGATCAAGAGACGATGCTTGCGCTGGTAGAAGAACTGCTCTCTTTAGCAAACGATATCAAAACAGAATGATTATGATCAAAAAATGAAGTGTATAAAAGACAAATAGATGATATTATCACGCAATTGTGAGATGTAAAAGATTACAAAAAACTATGAGCTGTATTATATAATCTAGAACAACTAGAATATACGAATAAGTCAGTTGATAATAATCGTATACAATGAGCAGTTCATAAATTTACTGATAGATTTGACAATCTCAATGCGATGATTGATATCACTGCTTATAGAGATCTCCCAGCATTAGCAAAGATATTACATAAACATGAAACTGCTCTAGAAATGTTTCTTGCTCAAATCAGTTACATGCCAGATAAAGAATATGTATTTTCTCAATATCAACAAAGACTATGAATGAGTACAAATACAAGATCTCAAAAAAATAATCTACATATTCCTTATGATATTTCTATTGAGCCATTTTGAACTTTTTATAAAACTATCGCAGAATATAGACACCGTGATCAATTTATAACTGATGTGGTACCTGCTCTCAAAGAATTATATGAAACATACAAGACCGAACATCAAGAAAAACTCTCTCAAAAATAAACACTTGAAACTCCTCTCAAAAACGATAGTATGATAGTATCTCCTACCATTTCGAGCACCTCCTCGTAATGGTCAGATTTTAGTTCTGTACTGATATTATCATGACGAATATCATCTTTGAAAAGTCGAGAAAACTTGATGACTCTTATCAAGAGTATTGGACTGCTCGTCAACTTGCCAGAGACTTAGATTACTCTGAATATCGTCATTTTCTGCCTGTGATAGAAAAAGCAAAAATCTCTTGTGCAAATAGCGGTCACGACATCGAGGACCATTTTGTTGATATCACCGAAATGGTCAAACTTGGCTCTACAGCGCAAAGACAGATCGACAATATCAGACTGACTCGCTATGCCTGTTATCTTATCGTACAAAACGCTGATCCATCCAAGCAGATCGTTGCTCTCGGTCAGAATTATTTTGCTTCTCAGACCAGAAAACAAGAACTTACAGAACAACATGACGGAAATCATAAAAGAATACAACTCAGAAATGAGATGAAAATTCACAATAAAAATCTTGCTTCTGCCGCTAGTCGTGCTGGAGTGACAGATTATAGAGAATTTACTGAAGCAGGATATGTTGGTCTCTATGGTGGTATGAAATCAAATGATATCCATACACATAAATGACTCAAAGAAAATGAAAAGATTCTTGATCATATGAATAGTGAAGAACTTGCTGCTAATCTTTTCCGTGCTACACAAACCGAAGCAAAGATTAAGAGAGATAATATCAGATGACAAAAAAATGCTACTCATACTCACTACGAAGTAGGAAAAAAAGTAAGAGATACTATCAAAGATTTTGGTGGTACGATGCCAGAAGATCTGCCTGTAGTTGAAAACATCAAACTCACTGAAAAGAAAATACAGCAACAAGAACCATCAAAACCTATCCAATAACCATATCGTGCATCTCAACGAAATGGTCAAATCTTTATACAGAGATACTATTTCCTCTTGCAAAATATATCCTTTTGTATATATAATAGATATATTTTAGATCATATTGTTATCATCATGGCAACCACAACCGACGATATCGTCATCATGCCGATCAAAACCAAGAGAAGTACGAAAGAACAGGCCAGCAAACTATTTCAATCCAGATGACTGACGATGACTGCTGGAGTCAATATGCTTCTGACAGAACTGATTGCGAGAAAAAGTTTTTCTCTCTCCTTTGACACTGAAGAGTGAATTATACCACTCTCGTCTTCCGAAAAATCAGAAATCGATAATCTTTCACATCTTTCATCATTTCTCAATAGTATACCATGATAGTACATATTACTCATACTTTTGAGGAGATATTTTTCAAAACATTTAAACAGCATCATTTTAGTATTGAGGATTTTTGTAAAAAGCTCAAACAACACAATCCTATCCATATAGCAGAACCGATTTATAAAGCAAAAATTGTACTCAACGGAGTGAGTCTTAGAGGTTTTATCATCAAGAAAAATGATACTACCATCGTACCGATAATATTTTTCCTCAAAGATTCTAAACAATGATATAATCTTGTGCTAGATAAACAAACTACACCTATCATCGACAAACTTCTTAGTCACTATGAACAAGATTTTCAAAACAAAAGATTTGTGACATATTAAATTTATTTATATCGTTTTTTATCACTTATATAAAATATATGTTGTTCTGGGTTCTACGTAATATATTCTGATCAATTTCTATTAATGATATTCACAAAAAAACAACCTGATGGCAATGGACATTATTATGAATAATAGTTCTGATTACTTTTCTTTATATAATTAGTTCTATAACATGAATATATAATTCTATATTGCTGTTTTTTAAGGGTAGCATACAAGATCATCAAAATTTTCAAAACTTTATACTTTTTTTAGTGATTGTCATAGATATACTCTATGGAGTTTCACAACGATGTGGAGGTATAATGAAGAATAAATATACAACATACTTACAGTCAATTTATAAGAACAATACAATAGAAATCAGCAATATTACTGTTGATGATATCTGCTATAGCATAAAAAATCCATTAGATCAATTTGTAAATAAAATATCATCCATTTTATGATGAAATCAAAAATCCACAGGCAATAATAAAGATAAATGAAATAATGAAATTAGAGTCATACCTTATTATCCTTATACAATACACTATAAAGCATCGGATAATACTATTCATATATTAAAATATTCTGTATCTATTAATAATATCCCCAAAGATCTACTCGTCAAAAATAGCAAAATAGATATAGCAGTATGGCTGATAGAATACTATAAAAACAATCCTATTATCTATAAAAACAACATTCAAAATACTCAAGAAATTATTATATCATCAGTTTCTATCCATTATAGCGACAAAACAAATTTCAAAGATTTTTTAAAGCAAATCAAAAACAATGCCAAATTACATGAACAATTTTGGGGAGGATCAAAAGAATGAAATATTCTAGCAACAATCCTCAAAGTTATTATTTTTCTTCCAATACTACTTATAATACTATTTAATGGTCTTTTTTATATAATATGATATTTATTATGACTGAAATAAAGTATATTTTATTTAGAACATAATCTTTTATATATTTATTATTATACCATAGACAATCAAGACCATCTCAAAAGCATCTTAAAAACTTCTCCCCGCTATATGATGTTACTTGCCCAAGCAGATATCACTACGGTGAAAGATTTTTTGATGAATTTTCCGAGAACTCACGAAGATAGATCCAATATCAAACCCATCCAAGCTCTCGATGCCAATGGTGAGATAGAATCAGTAAAAGCATTCGTCGTAGAAAAAAAACTCATTCCAACCAAATCTCCGAAGAAACTGTACGAAATCCGTATCCAAGACGAAGAAGGTAGTCAGGCGGTAATTTCTTTGTTTAACAATCCATGGGCATTTAAATCCTATGAAGTCGGTCAGTGGTATATCATCACGGGGAAAGTCGTGTTTGAATATCGCAAGATCATCTTCCGTCATCCTGATGCAACCAAAACTTCTGCACCAGACGAATACCTCACGCACCAGACCTCACCCTCGTTCCCTCTGCCTGCTCCGCAGGATATCTCCTGACAGATACATCCCCTTCAGGGGCAGAGGGATGACCACAAGGACGAGAGCCCCTCTTCCAGTTATGGAGAGGGGTTGGGGTGAGGTTCGGTGAGGTTAATCGAACAAGAACTCTACCGTATCACCAAAAATAATACCAACACCATCGATGAGCATAATCTCCTTTATCTGGCTTTTTTGAAAAAGGAATTATCTGACAGATGATATGAGAGTACTGATCATACTGATCGTGCATTACTTGTTACTTCCCCCTGACAAGGGGGACTTGAGGGGGTTTTGCTCGCCCCCAAAGCTGATGGATTATCGATCACTGATGCCTATATCAGACTCAAAGAATACTGTCAGCAACATAACTTTTCTGGAGGAATACTCTACTATAGCGATGATCATCAGAGGATCAAATTATTAACCTATATAGCCGCAAGCGAAAAGCTACAAGCTGTAAGTAAACACTGAGAAAATAAAGAACTTGAAGCTTGAAGCTTGAAGCTTGAAACCAAGGTTTCATGGAATATCGACCGTATCTATCCTATCTATTCAGAGATTCTGGGTATCTCGCCATCATGGATTGCTCGTAATATGCGAAAAGCGATCCGAGTCATACCAGAATATTTCAAAGAATATCTTCCTGACGAGTTTCTCAAAGAGTTTGGACTCTTGGATGTACAGACAACAATCCGTAATATGCATTTTCCTGATAGTGAAGATCTCTTACAGATGGCACAACAGAGAGTATATTTTGATAGATTACTCAGGATACAATTACATGCATTGTTAGCGAGACAAGAATATAGAGAAGTAGCAAGCGACAAGCAACAAGCAACAAGCAACATAAATCAATGATCAGAAAAACTTGAAGCTTGAGACTTGAAGCTTGAGGCCAATACACAACCAGACTTCTCCATCATCAAAGACTTCATCGCTTCGCTTCCCTTTGAACTCACGACAGCACAGAAGAAAGTGATCAAAGAAAATATCGAATCACTTCATAGTGGTAAACCGATGATGAGGTTACTCCAGTGAGATGTAGGATCAGGAAAGACCATCGTCGCAGCGATTATCGGATATTATATCATTAAGAAATTTAACAAACAAATCGTATTTCTTGCTCCTCTCTCGATATTAGCAAAACAACATTATCTCAGTATGGCCAAACTCTTCTTACCACTGGGTATCAGAGTAGATCTCCTGGAAGGTAGCAGAACAGCGAAGGAAAAATCACATATGAAAGAAGAGATCAAAAACGGGAACATCCAAGTCATCGTAGGTACACAAGCGATCTTACAAGACAATGTAGGATTTTCTGATCTGTGACTGGTCGTGATCGACGAACAGCACAAGTTTTGAGTCAGACAGAGAGCTTTTTTTCATGATCATGGTACACCTCATATCATCCAGATGAGTGCAACTCCGATTCCAAGATCATTAGCGTTGGCATTTTTTGGAGAATTTGATGTGAGTGTGATCGACGAATTACCAGCTGGACGTAAAGCCATCACGACGAAGATCATTGATCACAAAGAATGGATCAAAATCGCACCATGGCTCAGACAGAAGATCAACGAATGACAAAAAATATTTGTCGTAGCCCCACTCATCGAAGAAAGCGAGACTATGGAATTAGCAAATGTGACTGAAGTATTTCAAGCGACAAGAGAGCTCCTTCCTGACTATGAGGGACAGATAGGATTGTTACATGGACGTATGAAACCCAAAGAAAAAGATCAAATCATGGCTGATTTCAAATCTGGAAAATATACCGTACTCGTCGCTACGACCGTGATCGAAGTAGGAGTTGATATCCCAGAAGCGACCGTGATGATCATCTACAATGCAGAGAGATTTTGATTGTCACAACTTCATCAACTGAGAGGTCGTATTGGTCGTAATAGTTTGAATTCGTACTGTTTTTTGGAAACAAAGAAAAAAACCTGAGATACCTACAAAAGACTCCAAGCCATGGAAGAAACACAAGATGGATTCAAACTCGCACAGATTGATCTCCAATATCGTGGAGCTGGTGAGATATTAGGTACGAGACAAAGTGGGCAGACTGACTTACCTATGGAAATTCTCACCGATCTGAAATTTATCGAAAAAGTAAAATCTTGAACAGAACGACTCCTCGATCATCATCCTAAACTCGACTGACTTCCAGGATTGAAAAAGTTTGTCGAAGAACAAATTCATCATCTGTTGGCGTAAATCTCTCATTGCAAACCCTCCTCCTTTCTCTATACTCTCATCATAATAATCGTCTATCGAAATCTGCATTCCTCCCTTTGGTCAGAATATCAGTTTCTCTAGTGCGATTCTATATAAACTCTTATGTAAAATAGAATTTATAATTCCATTTTGCATCGAGTTTATCTTTTAGATTACCACACACGATATGCATATCAAATCTTTCATAAAATATAGTCTATTCTGATTAGTAGCTATCATATTCTGTACTCTCTCGACTACTCAAGCGACATTTAATGGAGCTACAGTATTACAGACACTCATGAGTGGTTCTACTCTCCAGACTGGTTCGACGACCAAAGTTCTCTATAAATGACTGAGAAAAAATACTTCAAATTATACTCTTCTCCAACAAGCTATCGATCATCATATTATCGACAATAAAAAACTCTTCATACCACTGAAGTCTGAATTTACTCGTGATAGCATCAGAAGATTTGCTTTGTTGTATTTTGGTGTGAAACTAGATCTCTATGGATCTATCGCAGTAAATGAAGATACACAAGACGAGATTATGACGAGTCTGAGGCAAGCAGTAGAGAAAAAGCAACAAGCATACAAAGATAAGATCAGAAAAGATATCATCAAAGCAATCAATACAAATGCTATAGATGGTAAAATCTCTACAGGTGCAAATATTGATAACCTGATCAAAGAACTCGATGATCCTCATTCTTCACATCTTACAGAAAATGATAGTCGTGCATTACAACAACAACTTTTGGATGGATCTATTAGTGGTATCGGTGTATGAGTTTCTAAAACTACTGAATCATATATCACTATAGGAAAAATATTTACTGATTCTCCTGCGATGGATGCAGGTATACAAATAAACGATCGTATCATCAAGATAGGGAATCATACTATCACATCAGAAGATAAGTTACAAGATCTTATCTCACAGATACAATGACCAGAAGGAACATCCGTTACTCTTACTTTTCAGAGAGGAGATGAAATTTTTACAAAAACGATCAGTAGAAAGAAGATAACTATTGAACCTATCACTATCAAGAAATTGAATGCTGATAAGGTATTAATGAGTATAGATATTTTTCAAGTGGATATCTATAATGTATTTATTAAAAATATCAACAACATCATCAATTATCCAACTATAGTCATAGATCTCAGAAATAATGTTGGTGGAAGTCTGGATGATACTCGTGCTATGCTCGATCATATCGTACCACAAGATGCTCCTATTTATCACACTGTTAGTAACGGTATCAAAACAAGTTTCTTATCACAATGAATTGATAGTATTCTATCATTAGAAGACAAAAAGATTATATTTCTAATTAATAAATCAACTGCATCTGCTGCGGAAATTTTTGCTGGTGTTACGAGAGAATATGATGAGAATAGTCATATCATAGGAGAACAATCTTATGGTAAATGATCTATTCAAACACTACGAACATTCACAGATGGAACACTATGAAAAGCAACTACAGCACATCGATTATTGGGGAAAAGTAAAAAATCTATCGAAGGTATTGGACTAACTCCCGATTATGCCATCATCGACAATCCATTGACTCTACAAGATGAAGTCCTAGACTATGTCATAAACAATATGTAATTCAAAAAAATGTCAATCTATTTTCTATAAGATTTGTATACAAATTTGATAGTTATATAAGGTATAGCTATAATAAACTATAGTATTTTACTCTATAGTTCTCTCACATGATGCGTATATATTCATTGATCATCAGTAGTTGTCTCTTCATAGGAAGTATGATATTTTTGACAACATCAGATACTCTCGCACAACTCAGTACGATAGACAATACTTCTCCTTCTATTACGCAAGATATTACCAAAGTGATTGATAGTTCAAACCTTGATAATCCTCTCAGACAAGGCTCACGCCTCATTATAGAAAGTCCAGATGGAGAGTCTACAATCAACGTCATCAATGATTCTGAAATCTTATGATTTGAACAAGCACAAAATCAAACCTTATGACTTTTACAAAATATCATCAATGTATTGTTATCATTCATTGCCTTGATCGTGTTAGTCTATCTGATCTATGAATGATATATGATCGTGACTGCTGGTACCGATGAAGGACAATATAAAAAGGCTTTGGCTAAACTTAAAAATGCTGCTATCGCTATCGCTGGTATCGCCGTAAGTTGGTTTATCATAAGTTTCATATTTGCAGCATTGAATACTATCATAGCATAAGTTTTATCATCCAACTTTATAGTAATGAAATATCGTATTATTACTCTCTTCCTTTCTCTCTTTACTTTGTGTTTGAGCTGATTGGTATGACATACCTATGCTCAATCGTCAGAAGATTCGTTTTTTTATGGAGATAGTGATATAGAAGAATCTACTACTACTATCCATACGATTATCAAAAATGATGTCGTAGATGCTAATGATGGTGTACTCAAAAAAATCTTGCGCGTACTCAAACTGGATCAATTTACCACGCTTTCAGATGCATCAGCATTAGAATTTATAAAATACATCTTGAATATTGCATTAGGACTGGTATCATTTGTCGCAGTCGTGATAGTGATCTATGGATTTGTACAAGTGATCTTTGCCAAGGACGAAGAAGGAGTTACCAAAGCAAGAAAAACAGTACAGGGTGCAGCTATCGCGATAGGTATTATTGCAATCAGTTGGTTTATTGTGAGTTTCTTATTTGATCTTTATGCAAGATTTATACAATAGTAAATAGGGTATAAAAAAGAAGAAACAAGGTGAAAATTGGAAATAAAACAAATATCTATCACACATATTCTATATTACTCCTACCTTACCCCCATTTATCCCTATTTTAGACCATGTCCGCTATCGAAGAACAACTTATACAAAAAAATAAAAAATCTGACCAGTTGTATAACACAGAGGTTATGCTACCTATCTCAGAGATTCAAGAAGATACTATTATTCTCAAGGATTGATGATTGAGAACAATCATCAAAGTAGAATGACTCAATCTTGATCTTCGTAATGATGATGAGACCATGGTTGTATTAGAACAGTATAAGAGATTTATCAATTCTCTCGATTTTCCTATTCAGATTCTCATCAGAAATACCTATCTGGACCTGACTCAATATATCGATCATATGCAAAAAAACGTAGCAGTAATCACATCACCAGCATTAAAAACTCAAGGAGAAAACTATATAAACTTTCTTGATAAAATTAGTGCACAACAAGGATTGATCTTCATTAAAGAATTCTATATCGTGATCCCCTACTATGCTTCTAGCAATGATAACTCTATGATCAAAAAACCTCGATGGCAAAAGCTTCTATCAGTCTTGGAAACACAAGAAGGTATCGATAAGATCGTAGCAAAATACAGATCATTTGTGAAACAAAGAAAATTTATAGATACCAGAGCCAGTGTCACTATCGAATGACTCAGAGGTATCGGACTCAGAGCAGAAAGAATTGGGATGAAAGATATTGTCTCACTCTTGTTCTCCGTCTACAATCCTGCCGTCCATGTCAGTCAGGCTGATTTTGTTGAATAATAACTACTACAGTTTCCTTATGACCAAGATATCAAAATGTGCTGCATGAGGGATTACTTCAATTTCATATCCTACCACTTCTAATCTAATGGGACTCAATGCATCTGCAGATTGAAGCTGTGAGATACCATACTGATCAAAAAATATTCATAGCATGACTCACCTTTTTGCATAGATAGAAAAATCAATTTTCTCTCCTCCTGGATGATCATGTTCATGTCTCGGATTATCTACGTGAGAGTATCATTCTGTTCCTCATCTGAGAGTAATAGCTTTATATTTGATACATATTTCTGGGGAATGAAGTTCTTGGAGATAGTTTGATAATGCGATCAAAAATCATAGAGTATTTTTTTTCAATCCATGGATACAAGTCCTATCTCCAGCAAGATTATTGCCAGTTTCTTTAAATCATAGTTGTGTAGAATTGAGAAAAATATGATGAGCCTGTAAGCTATCGCGAACTATCCATCGAGGATATTTTGATTCTTCATCGTATGATCAGATTGGGATATCTGGCAATTCTTGAAATTCTTCTTTTGGTGATAGTGGATTATCTACTCGTGGGTATATCTTTCTCACCACACCATGTAGTCATGAAGTGACTATCTGTGATGGACGATCAATATATTGGGTATAATGTGATGTTGAAATGAGAGTCTGATTGATAATATCTAAATATTTATCTATATGGTTTCTCACATAATCATCCGTATATACTCCATATTTTACGATATCTGAATGTTCATACGCATCTCTAAATACTTCTTTTGAGATCTGTGATTGTTTGAAAAATGTAGCATGATCTGCAAAATATTTTTCTGAATCAATAGTTTTGATATGGTTTTTCTTCTCCAAAAGATCTATAATATCATCATAATTTTCACATTGAGAAAAATCTATCGTATCTTTGGGGAGTTCTGTTATCTCAGGTTTTGGTAGTTCTATGGGATTTTTTGGCAATGGTTGATAATCACTGTCTGTTGTGTTTCACTGACAGGTAGACAAGATACTCAACAAAGCTCACACACCCAATCACAGATAGAGTATACGTCATGTTCATGATATATGTTCAGGTAAGAAATTTTTATTCATATAATCTTATAATATTCAGAGATTTAAATATTTACATATTACTTTCTTGGGTTATAAATACAATAGATAATAATTTTTTTGATCAAGATCTCTTGCAATCATGAGATAATTGGATACGATATATGTTATATTTTTATCATATTACCATCATATCATGTATATTTATATTCTTGTACTTATTGGAGTCCTTGTGTTTATGGGTATCAAAATCCTTTCTCCTCGTAAAGTCGCAGTTGTCCTCAGACTCGGAAATGCTAACAGAATTATTAGAGAAGGTCTCAATTTTACTATCCCATTTATCGAATGGACGAGATCTCAATCATTGGCATTGATGAATCTGGATGTCGCTGTCGATGGTATCACTGAGGACAATGTAAAAACAACTGTCTGACTGAATGTGATATTTAGAGTAAAAGATGACGATCAGTCTATTATTGATAGTGTATTCAAGATCAATGATCCTATCAAAACCATCAGAGCGATGGTAGAAGAACAACTCAGAGCAAAAATCTATACATTTAAACACGATGAGATATTTGGGAAAAGAAGTGAGATCGGAGATGAAGTCAAAGAAACTCTCGCTGACAAACTTCATGAATTTGGTATGGAATTGGACAGTGTGCAAGTGAAAGATATTCAGCTGGATACCTTAGTGATGGAAGCGATGAACAATGTCGTAGCATCAAACAAAAATAAACTCGCAGCGATCAATGAAGCAGAAGGACGCAAGCAATCAGATATCCTCAATGCTCAAGCAGACAAAGAAGTGAAGAAACTCCTCGGAGAAGGTATGGCATTGCAGAGAGAAGCGATCGCAAAATGATTTTCTCAGTCTATCGGAGAGATCAAAGCACAAGACAAGAATCTTCAAGGAGCACAAGTACTGGAATTTCTTCTTGCTTCATCTCGTATCGAGACTTTAGAGAAGATCGGACACAACAATGCAAAAGTGATCTACCTCAATGAAAACCTAGAAGGAAAGATGGCTAGTATGATTCATGAGGAGTAGAAGAATTCATCTTTCTCACCATAACTATGTAGTAGTATTGTGTAGATGAACTTTATAAACAATTCAACTAACAATGACTGATTTGATAAGAGTCGTTCAACAATCTTTCGAAGAAATAAAAATCACTGACGAAATTTGATTTGAATTTTGGTCTGCGAGAGACTTGATACATGTTTTATGATATAAAGAATGGAGAAAATTTGAATGAGTAATCGAAAAAGCAAAAACTTCTTGTAAAAACAGCTGACAACAGGTAAAAGATCATTTTGTCGGAGGGGACAAAATGATAAATCTATGAAAATGATGAAAAAGAAATATAAATGACTATTTACTTACTAGATACGCTTGTTATTTAATAGCTCAGAACTGAGACCCAAGAAAACCTGAAGTTGCTTTTGCTCAAACTTATTTTGCTAGTCAAACGAGAAAACAAGAAATCTACGAACAAAGAAATGAAGAGAACAAAAGACTTGAAGCAAGAGCAAAACTAAAAGTTTCAGAAGAAAAGATTGAAGAAACTGTATATAATAGATGAATTACTTTGCCTATTGAATTTGCGACTTTCAAAAATAAAAAAATTGAAACTTTGTATAATATGTCAGTAAAATCTTTAAAGACAAAAAGATGAATACCAGAAAATAGAGCGTTAGCTGATTTTGACAGTGAAGTTGAACTCAAAGCAAAAGATTTTATTTATGCAATGACAGACCACAACATCAAAGAGAAAAATATTATTTGAAAACATAATCTTGAAGATGAACTTGTTTCAAACGCCAAAGAAACTAGAAATGCTATGTTACAAAGATGAATTATTCCAGAAGAATTACAAGCTCAGGAAGATTTAAAATTGATTGAAAAAAGAAGAGCACAAAAGTCTAAAAACCTCGAAGGAAAGATGGCGAGTATGATTCATGAGGAGTAGAAAGATTATAATCATGAATTTTAATAAAGTTTTACGATCATAATCGTAAATTCTTATATAAATTTGAGATTAGGATAAACGATGTCGTCCTTTTATATCAAAAAGTTGTTATGGAAAGCACAATCATTCAACAACTTATGACCAACTTTGAATCATACAAGCATCTCACTGAAGATGGGTTAGAATTTTGGCTTGCTAGAGAACTTCAATGACTCTTATGATACGCCAAATGGGAGAATTTTATCGAAGTCATTGATAAAGCAAAGATATCTTGCAAAAGCAATCAAATAGAAGTCTTGGACCATTTTCCTGACGTCAGGAAAATGGTATCATTATGATCTGGTGCTCAGAGAGAAATCAACGATATGATGCTAACCAGATATGCTTGTTATCTGATAGCTCAAAATGGAGATCCTCGTAAATCACAAATTGCATTTGCTCAGAGCTATTTCGCTACACAGACAAGGAAACTAGAGGTGATTCAAGAGAAACTTCAATACTACGAAAGAATTACTGCACGCAAAAAACTCAGTGAGAGTGAATCAGAGCTATCAAAAGTCATCTACGAACAAACCAAGAGCGATAAGAATTTTGCGATTATTCGCAGTAAATGAGATGCTGCACTCTTTGGCAGAACTACTCAAGAGATGAAAGAAAAACGATGAATCAAGCCTACTCAACCACTCGCTGATGCAATGCCAACCATCCTCCTCAAAGCAAAAGATTTTGCTACTGAGATTACAATCTATAATGCCAAGCATAATGATATGAAATCTGAATCACAAATCTCACAAGAACACATAACCAACAATGCAAGTGTGAGAGAAACGCTAATTGTAAGAGGCATAAAACCCGAAGATATAACACCTGAGGAAGACATTAAGAAAGTTGAAAGAAAACTTGATACTGAAAGCAAAAAATGACTCAAGAAAAAGAAAATATCATAATCAAGCACAATCATTCCAGACTATCAGTCCACAAAATATTCTTGATTTTGTGATATAAATTGATATACTATCTGTCAAAGGAAAGATGGCTAGTATGATTCATGAGGAGTAAAAGATTACGCATAATATACACAATAGTCTATAAAAAGGCAAAATATTCTGCATAACGTCTATTTGTCGACAATCTCTTGTGATTGCAAAGACAAAGCAAACAAAAATGGTGCATTACTAAAAAAAGATTTATCTTTTAAATATTAAAAAATGATTATTTTCATTACCGGAACAATTGGTGCAGGGAAGACTACAATTTCAAATGAATTATCAAAAAGATTATGAATATATAATTATGAAATTGACGAATTAAAACGCGAAATCCGAACTAAACATCCAGACTATGGACATATATTAGAAAATCATTTACCATTTCCTGATGATTTAATACAAAAATCATACAAAATAGCTATAAAACATTTTGCCAAATTATCAAAAGAACACAAACATATTATTGTATGTGAAACTTTATATAAAAAAGATAATAGAAAAATACTTTTTGACTGAGCAGACAAATATTTTAATTGACATATCATAATTCGATTAGATGTAGATAAAGAAGTAATCAAAAAAAGATTGAATACCGAGAGAAAATGACATCTCTTAAAAGATCCTTATGGTAGATTTTTAGCATTAAAAGATACTTTTGATACTTTTGATAAAATTGATCTAAGAATAAAAAACAATTGAGAGATTGATAATGTGGCAAATGAAATAATTTATTTCATAAAGAAAAATTATGAATTTAAATAAATGAGAATATGATTTATCAATATCTTTTAACCGTCATGGACCAAAAGAAACTTTGGAATGACCACTTTCTGAAAATTGAAAAAAAATAGCAGAAGAAACATATTCTAGTCTACCAAATAGTCTAAAATGAGAAAATATATATGTAGAATCTTCTCCCATACATAGGACGATACAAACAGCTGATATTTTTATAAAAGAAATCAAAAAAAAAGGTATAAAAGTAATTTCTTTCGAACAAGATGAAAGATTAAGTGAAGGAGATATAGCACATTATCCAGAGTTAGCAGAAAAACTTTGATGATTAGGTTGAAAACGAGTTAAAAAATGGATTGAAAGAGATGACTTTGATAAAAAACAATTCCCAAATATTAAAACTTGAAAAGAAGCTATAATGTGATTTTGTGATCGAATTTTAGATAAAATTAATTTTGTAGAAAAACAAAAAAGCAAAAAAGAAGATGATTTTTATAAAATAGATTGTTTTACTCATGCACCATTAATGCTTGGATTTTTATTAATGATACAAGAAAAAACAGGTACCAATCTTTTACCAAAAAATCGAGAAGAAGATAAAATATTCAATAATTTATTAAAATACTTATCATCTTTTAGTCTTCATTTTTCATCATTAAAAGAAGATGTTTTTTGGCTTGAATTTAATAAGAATGTATATTCTATAAAAAGAGATATTATTAAACAAATAAGTGATTATCTCAAACTAAGAATATCTTTATCTAAATAAATTTTTTATGAATAAATACAAACGAAATGCTAATTATAAAGAAAATTGAGAAAATCTACCATGGTGCTTTGACGAAATACCTCAACGATTTTCTGACTCAATAAAAAGCATAAAAAATAGTCAGAAATCTGATTTATGAAAAGCACTAGATATATGATGCTGAGTATGAAATTATTCTAATTTCTTACAAAAAAATTGATTTGATGTTTTATGAATTGATTTCTCATTAGAAGCATTGAAAATGGCAAAAGAAAAATATTGAGAACATGATAAATTAAAATTTATCGAAGCAGATGCTCTAAAATATGATCTTTGAGAAAATCAATTTTGATTAATTTGCGACATTTCTCTATTTCATCATATATTTCCAAATAAAAGACAAACTTATATAAGTAAAATCCATAAAGCAGTAATTAAAGATTGAATTTTCTTATTATGTTGCTTTAATGCAGAAGATGAACGATTCAATAATAAGAACATTATTGAAAATAATGAAACTGGAACAATAATGTATCCTTTACAAGAAGGGGAAATTGGATGATATTTTAAAAATTTATTTAAATATAAGGTTAAGAAAATCTGATTTTGAAAAAATAATAGAAAAAGATTTTTAATAATCATGAAACCAATAAAATAAAACCACCATTTAAAGATTAACTTACAAGAGACGAAGCAGACAATAAGCACTATCCTATATACAAACTACAGTCGGATGAGTGCGAAACGTTAGATTATCCTCCACATCGACGACAAAGATTATGATTTTTTTCTTAAAGGTCACAAAACACTCATCGCATGATCATAGCCTATCTTGATAATCTTCTGTGGATTCATAAACAATGGCTGTCAGACCGTAGAGAGTTTTGGTGGTTCAAAAAACAGTTCACACGATTGTTGTTGTTTGGGTATATCACGATAGACGAGCAGTTCTAATGATTGTACTGAGATAGCTTGACCTGAATGACTGATTTTCTTTGGGATAGGATTAACATGAGATCAGATGATCGGTAATCCATTATGTTCAGATACAGGAAAGTTGTCACATACTCATCCATCGACCAGATAATGTCCATCATAACGGATAGGTTTAAATAATCCAGGGATAGCACAAGATGCTGTCACGATCGTCTTGATATCTCACTTCTTGTAATAGATCGGTACTCATGCATCAATATCAGTCACACAGACCGTAAAAGGTAATGGTAATTCCTCTATCTTATTTTCTTTGAGTTCTGTATTGATAGCTTGTTGGATAGTTTTGGTAGATAACATACCTTCTTTAGAAAAAGCCACATCCAGAAATTTAAATAACGATTGTGCACAAAATATATCTTCAATCTCTTGAGGAGTTTTTTGACCAGCGATAAATAATCCTACCAAAGCTCCCATACTCGTACCAGACACACTCGCGATATGATAACCGTGTTCTACAAGTGCTTTGTATACTCCAATATGGGCAAATCCTCTAATTCATCCACCAGAGAGCACCAAGTGATATTTTTTACCTTTGGTGACTAGCTTTGGTTCAGGTCTTTTGTCTTCTACTGGGTAAAAATAATTGGTAATTTTACTCAATAATGACATGAAAATCGCAATGAGATAAATATTATTGAATCACTTTTTGAGTAGTCTTTGTGGCTGTATTGACAGTATTATTTTTCAATCACTGAGTCTGATTGACTGCAGAACTTGTATCAGTCACAGAACTAGCAGATGGTCATGAAATACTGACTCCAACAAACCCTAATACAGTAGTAATCATACTCGATACAATAAATAATGATAAGACCATAATAATATATCCCTGACTGTCCGTCGGAGCTTTGAGTACAGGATCTGGTCCGTACGGATTGTCAGTATTTTCTCCTTTGAATAATGCAGGCATGATCCATCCAAAGAGTGGAATCAGCACCATAATCGCCCATCGTCCTGGCTTATTCATATCATGAAATCTTTTTACACCGAGATGTAATACTGGTAATATACTCAAAACCATACTGAGAAACAGTCCAATACCTCACAAGACGATAGGTAAAATAGCAGACACAATACTCAATACGATAAATGAAGCCAATCATCCTACTATAAATTCTCCACGAGATGCTCTCTTTTGAGGATCAAGAAAGAATGCCATCTTCAACGTATGGATTACAAAATCTTTCATAGGCATCGCCCATCATGCGGTGTCAGCGAGCAATTCTTGTGCTCCGACCGCTTCTCAGAGACTTGTCACTTGGTCTGCAACCATACCAACTGCTTTTGTAGGATTAGCAGCTATTTGTTTTGCTGTGTCAGCAATCTGTTGTGCTTGTGCTTGTACCTGAGTTGCAGCTTGATTGACTGCTTGTTGTGGATCAATCGTTGGAGTAGTAATATCTGCCATGATGTATGACTAAAGAGTAAAATATTATGAAGCCATCTTCAATTGCAATCTTCCTTTATCATCTGTTCCAGTTGCGATGACTTTCACGGTCTGTCCAGGTTTGAAATGTGCTGAGACCGTAGGTTTTCCAAGTTCACCAAGTTGTGAAACATGGATCAATCCTGACTGCTTTTTTGGTAAATCCACGAAGAATCCGAACGCTTCTACTTTCGCGATTTTCCCTTCGATTACGGTATTGAGTGGAAGATCTTCTGCTATCTCTTTGATGAGTTCAATAGCTTTATCGATCTTGTCTTGATCCATATGAGCGACATAACACGTTCCATCATCTTCAAAATCAATCTTCACTCCTCCAGACAATTCGATGATCTTATCAATCATCTCTCCTCCCTTACCAATCACCATCTTCACTTTATCTGGATTGATTTTAAAGACTACCATCTTCGGTGCATAGGGACTCAATTGCGGTCTATGAGTCGGGATAGTTTCAAGCATCACATCGAGGATCTCATTACGACCTGTATGCGCAAGATCAATCGTATTATGGATAATCTCCATAGTCAGACCTCCTACTTTTGTATCTAATTGGATCGCAGTGATCCCATCTCTCGTACCCGCTACTTTAAAATCCATATCTCCGATAAAGTCTTCTGTACCCATCAGGTCAGTCAAGATCTTATAGTTGGTGATATGTCCTTCCTCGTCTTGTTCTGTCATCAATCCCATCGCTACTCCAGAGACCGGAGCTTTGAGTGGTACTCCTGCAGCCATGAGAGATAATGTCGATCCACAGGTAGCTCCCATAGAAGTAGAACCTCCAGAAGCCAGACAATCACTCACTACTCTAATCGTATATCCAAACTCTTCTTTCGATGGTAAAACATGTTCGAGCGCTTTTTCAGCAAGTTTTCCATGACCTACTTCTCTACGAGAGAGAAATCTGATCGCTTGTGCATCTCCAGTAGAAAATGGAGGGAAATTATAATGATGAAAATATCTCTGAGAGATACGATCTTCTTCCATACTATCGAGAATCAATGCATCTCATGGAGATCCAAGTGTCACTGTAGACAATACTTGCGTGTCTCCTCTTCGGAACAATCCTGCTCCATGTACTCTCGGTACGGTATCTACTTGAGTAAATAATGGTCTGATATCAGTCATACCTCTATTATCGACTCTGAGTCCTTCATGTAACGTACGGTCACGGATCACATATTTGATCACATCAAAGACCGCCATCTTGATCTTTGAATCAGTGAAGTCATCATTTTCACCATCAGCAAGTTGTTCTTTTGCTTCAGCCAGACAACGTCTCTCAAATAATTTATAATAATCGTTGAAACTTACCTTTGTATTACCGATAAGGTTTGCTCTCGTCTCATCATCAAACAGTGATTTTACAAAATCTGTAGCTGTTTGTGATGGTTTGTTAAATACTACTTCTCTTGGAGATAAAGAAAAAGAAGAAAGATACTGACTTTGGATATCGCACATCTCGTCGACCTTCGTCTGAGCGAGGATAAACGCTTCTTTCACGACCGTGTCAGATACTTGTTTTGCATCTAATTCAATCATATTGATAGATCAACGTTTACCAGCACAGATCAGATTCATCTCACCATTTGTAATCTGTTCCAGAGTAGGATTGATGATAAATTCTCCATCAATACGTCCGATACGCACTGCACCTACAGGTCATTTTAATGGAAGTCCAGCCATCATACTCGCCAATGACGAACCGATCAATGAGATTACTCACAAATCTTGTGTCCCATCCAATGACAATGGAGTCACTGAGATGACGATTGGATTGATCATACCTTTGGGGAATAATGGTCTCAATGCTCTATCAGTAAGTCTTGCATTGAGGATACAGAGATCAGAAGGTTTCGATTCTCTCCTCCTATACGCAGCACCACCGATCTTACCAGCAGCAGAAAACATCTCTCTGTAATCGATCGTAAGAGGAAGAAAGTCGAGTTCTGGACGAGGAAATTTTTCCATCACCACAGTAAAGAGTAATACATTGTCACCAAATTGTACCGTCACTGCACTGTCAGCTTGTGGTGCCAACACTCCAGATGCAAAAGTAAAATTCTGACTGCTGATCTCGTAAGATGTACGGATTTCGTTTGGGGTTCTTCTTGTGATAGCCATGAAAAAAGTGTAAAGTTAAGAGTTAAATCTACCTGTCGGTAGACAGGAGTGTAGAGTACACTCATAACCGAAGAGTCAGATAGTAGAAGTTAAAAGTTTTGAGTTATAAGTTATAAGTCTTTTATCTCTGTAAAAGATTTGTCATTCCTGCGCGCAGTGCAACAAGTGACGCAAAGCTAATCCTTTAGGAACCCTTGGGGTAAATGCAGGAATCTTTCTCTCAACTATACTATTTGATTCACCGAGCTATGAATACTCTAGACTAGAGTATAAGAGTTTTTTATGAGATTGCAAAATGAAATCAAAGAAAAAAGAGATAGGTAAATACCTATCTCTTCCCAACCTCGATATGAGATTATAATACTATACTATCTGAGATCAATATCCCCAATAGTATTTTAGATTTGTTTTATCACAAGTACTGAAGTCTGAAAAAAGTTTATTATATGAACCTCCACTAAACATAAATGAATTTGCATTATTAGATTCATTGCAAGTAGGAACTGTATTAAAAATACTAGTACCATTTGTAGCACTATCTGTATGCATAAAACCTATAGCATGACCAAGTTCATGAATCATAGTATATTTTTTGCCATTAATATCTGGTGTATTAGTAGAAGCAGTATTGATGTAAATATACTCCGAGAAGTAACCAGGAGAACTTACAGGTTGTGTATAAGCAAACATTCCTGGATATGCTGTGTTACTTGTAGCATATAAAGTAAGATATCCACCAACTATTGAAGAATTTGATGCCGTTACTTTAGCAAATTTTACTTTCAATCTTTGATTATTCCAAACTAATATAGCTTCAGATAATGCTTGTCTCCAAGCAAGAGACACTGCATTCGTCCCTGACTCTACTACTCGTATAGTAATAGTACCACCAACAGAAGCAAACATATTTGTCGCTCTCTTCATTCGCGCTGATACATTACTATTCTTTTTTTTCATCATCTCCTGTATATCTCTTCTTTGGATAGAAGTTCCATCCATAGCACCAGGATCACTAAACAAATATTCTTCAGATTTTTCAAGAACACCTGTAGATACAAGTTTAGGTAAACCACCTGTAAAGATAAGTTCTTCCTTTGACAAAGTCTGCCACTTCTCATAAGTAGCTTGATCAATCATCTGTTCAGACCTCATAAACTCTATCTCCTTCTTAATTTGAGGATCAGAGATTGCAAGATCAGTTCCAGAAAGAACTTGCTCAGGATTAGACACTACATCATCTTTTGAACAAGATGACAACAATAACACACCAGTTGCTATCGCGATGATAGCAAAAAATTTACTTTTAGTAAACATAATTTTAGTTTTTAAATTTAATAATAATTAATATTTTGTCTATCACCTGCGAAGGATAGAACGACTTCGTCTTTCTCTGTAGTATACTTCGAGAGAAAAATAATTTTTGTTCGAACGGTTTTTTTGGTAACTATTACCCCCTCCGATTGCAAGGGAAAATAAGAGAAAATCTCTTCTAATTTAAAACCTAATGTATTATAAAGATGGATCTGTGTAAAGATTTGGTTTCAGTTGCCCAGACCATTTTGCGCGCAAAATTGCAATACTATTATTATCTTTAGGATTGTAATCCCAAAAACTAAAACCAAATTTTTCACGATGAAACCATGGACCGACATGTCCTCCCCAGAAACCTTCTGTTCAAAGAACGCTACAAAAACTACGTGACCATTTTATTGACCATGGAATATTTGATTTAGATGCATTAAATACTCCTTCAGATCATTGTGTAGCAGAACAACTCGTAATATTTTCTGGAAGATAACTAGATTGATCTTCTATACTAGGGATAAATGTAGCTCAGCAATGAGAATTATTAGAACCAATACAAGGTCAAAATGCAGATCCTAGTTTTCCAGGATAATCCAAATCCCAAATTGTTGTAAATTTACGTTCATCTCACCAATGCGCACGAACAAACAAACATTGATCTTTTTGAACTTGTCTATCTTCACTCGAATAACCTACAAGTTCTCTAATATGATTAATAGCAATTCTATGCCATTCATCAATCTCAGCTTTTGTTGGATTTTTGTTATCTGCAAACGGTTGGTGCTCGTAAAACACCTCTCTTATACCTCTTACTTGATCACCACTTGGACACAGTGCTTTAACAAAATCACCTTTTGACATTGTACTAGGATTATATATCGTACCATCCCATTTCGCTGCTTCCCAACTTTCTGGACTCAACCAAGCAACACCATCAGGATCATGAGAAATATTTGAGTTTTTTTGAAATGGTTTTGTACTAAAAGTACTCCAATCTGCCTGAGAAGGAGTATATTGTATAAGTCAGGTTGTATGATTTTGCGATGAATTTATATTATCAGTTGTTCATACAATATTCTTTCCACTCGCATCATATAACACAATACCTACATTCCCTCTCGTAGCTCATACTCACTTGTTAGTCAGAGTAACATTGTTGAGGAGATTATATTCATTCGCTTTTTTGTAGTAATTATCTGATCGACGAGTAACATTTTTTTCATCTTGTTTGCCGTATAAGATCCTCACTAAGACAGTGACTGCTTGCTCATTGGTAATAGCATTTTTTGGCATAAATTTACCAGCACTTCATTGAAATATCCCCAATCTACATGATTCTACTACGATATCTTTGAGATCTTTATGTGCATCAGTAAGATCAGAAAATTTACATTCTGCTGTCGTATATTTATATTCTGTTGTATGTATTATTTCTGAAAATTTCACAAACAGTTTCGCTGCTTCATCTCTTCTAATCATATCATTTGGTTTATATTCAAGAGTATTGGTAAATATTGTGAGTCACTCCGAATTCATCCATGATACTGCATCATCGATCAGTGCTGCATGTGAAAGTCCAATCATTGATCCGAGGATCACTAGTGTAGTGAGAATTTTTTTCATACGTATAGATATGATAGAAAATAAAGAAATGGTAATATATCTTTTTATTTTAAGCAATTGTTTGAGATTATAATATCATATATAGTGATATAGTCTTGTGATTGCAAAATGAAATGAAAGAAAGATAACTGTACACTTTCAACTTTACACTATATAAATTTCCTCTTGATTTCCATCTCTATGAGATTATAGTGAAGTTGTATTTATCTCATAACGATAACGCCCATGCTCCACAACATCAAGTATCAGACACATCTTGTAGATCTCACAGAAGTCATGAAAGAGGAAGTCAACAAAGCTATCGAATACAACGTCGCACACAAGATGGACTCGTATCGAAAAAAACATCTCTCACATCCTGATGCAGAAGCACTCATCAAGACAGATATTCGTAAAAATAGTCACGGAAATACCTATAGTGGTAAGATAGAAGTCATCGTAGCTGGGAAACCATCACTTATCCATGAAAGTGATTATGACAATGTAGTAGATTTTGTACACAATAGTTTTAAACACTTTAAAGAACAACTCACCGCATAATATAATACGTGATAGCAGTCAGAAATGACTGTTTTTTTATCGAAAAAGGACGATGCAAGCATACGTCCCTTCATTTATAATTTATAATTTATAATTTCTTACGCTCTCATCTTTCTATACACGAAATATCCAAGTAATGACACAAAGAATATAATAGCAGTAGTCTCTAATGGTCCAGTATGTGGTGTCACAGGGATTGGTTTAGCAGGATCTGTAGGTGTAATAGGGTCTGTAGGTGTAATAGGTTTTGTAGGATCTAATGTAGCTGCATTATCAGCTCTACAGATATACTGTATCTCAAGACCAACCATAGCTCATGCAGCATCCAAAGGTTTTAATCTAAAGAGTTGAATATTACGATGAGGTGTATCTACAACAAATCTTCTTGCATCAGCATTTGGAGTCCCTTTTACCGTCATCGTTCATTGATTTTCATCAGGTCTGTGTGATATCTCTACTTTGGTAGCATTCATAGCAGTATTAATATCCCAGAGAAGAGTAGCTCTATTTGCAGTAGCATCCCATACACAAGTAACATTATCGATTGCTTTATTACTCGTACTATTGTACGTATCACCAGCGACAGCTGTCGTAGAGGTAGTAGCAGTATTCATATTAAATTTAAAATCTTCTATCAAACCTCCTGTAATTTTATTGTTATCTTCTGGAGCTATCGTCACATATAAATCTTTAGTAGATTCTAATACTTCCAAAGTAAATACCAGTTTACCTCCTGTCAACGAATAGATCGGTGATCCATCTGCTAATTTGATAGTATTAGAATCTTTTATTTTAGCAAGATCATCAGCATTTGAAGTAGAAGTCATTTCTTTATACGAAATAGGCGCCCACGTGATATAGTATGATGTCACATCTTTGCCATCTTTTTTGGCAATAGGTGCTTCGATAGTCACTGTAGTTGCAGTTTTTGAAATAATTTTCACAGCATTTTTATCTTCTGGAGTATATCATCGTGTAGTAGTTCAGATTATGCTACCAATAACCTGTTCATTTGTCTGAGCAAAAGTAGTAGCAGGCAAAAAAACTGAAAGACTAAAAGCACTTAACGTGATAAGAGTACCAATGAGCAATACATTTTTTTTCATAGAATTTTACAAGAGAAAATAAAGCTATAGCTGTTAGTAATTAGTGATTATACTAATGTATTGAAAAGCAAAATAAACCCTTTTTTATAATTTCTAATTTACATTATTGATATTTATCATATAATCTTTTTATATTCATAAACAAATTTGCTATCGTCAATGGACCAACTCATCATGGTATAGGTGTATACGCAACTACTTTATCCATAATCGTATCCAAAGTAATATCACCTACAGGTTTCCCATCTTTCATACCTCGACCGACATCAATCACCACTTGAGATTGATCATCACGTACAAATGTCTCATCTATCAAATGTACTACTCCAGTACAAGAGATAATAATATCTGACTGGAGACAACATTCTTTCATCAACTCTTGATCAGAATGACTGTTAAATATCATCACGGTCGCTCCACGACGTAGGCATGCTAACGTCAACGGTTTGCCTAACAGATTACTCTGTCAGATAATCGCTATTTTTTTACCTTTCAAATTGCCATATCCATATTCATCTAACAACGTCATCACCGCCTGTGGTGTCGCTCAGAGAAAATCTAACTGCTCCGTCATATACTGTCCTATAAATCCACTGCTCAATCCATCGATATCCTTATAAGGAGGAAGCACATCGAACAATTCCATCTGATATTGTTGTAACTCTGGAGCTAATGGAAGTTGTGGCATCACACCAATACAATCATCATCATACGAAAGTTCAACCACTGCATCCATCAGTTGTTCATAGGTCTCTATCTTTGGATCTTGTCAAAAAACCTTGAGCTGTAGTCCAATATCGTTTGCAAACTTCGTCTTCATACGTACATAGGTAGCAGAAGCAGGATTATCACCTGTATAGATGATCGCGATATATTTGTTCGCAAAATTATGCTCTCTGACTCGTTGGGTGAGTTCAGCTTTCATACGATTAGCGATGGGGGTTCAGAGAAGTTGTACAGTCATCAGAAATTTTAGTGTAAAGAACAAAAAGAAATCTATATACTATATCATTTCCTAATAACAAGAATTTCTATCATAAGAAAAAGAACGACATAATAATCCATTACAGTCAATAGAGACTGTGTATTATAAAAAAATATCACACAAAAACAACCCAAAAATTTCTATACTATTCTCAGACTATTCATCTACCGTAGCACCTCCGGATATATCATCAATCAATAGTTCTATCTCTCTGGTTGCTCCAAGTTTGACTGCACTCGTTATAAAATATCATGGCAACGTTTTGACTGTTTTGTTTAATTCTGTGACAAAGGATTTAAGATTTATAGAGATTTCTTTTTGGGTAGCCTTGTCAGATTTTGTGAAGACGAGACAATATGGTCTATCTTGTGTAGATAACCAAGTTACAAACTCTAGATCAATCTGTTGTGGTTTTAATCTCACATCTATCAGGACAAAGATTTGTGTCAGACTTGGTCTTTTCGTAAGATAATCGATGATCATATCTTCAAACTGTGCACGTTTATCCTTGGATACTCTCGCATATCCATATCCAGGGAGATCAACCAGATACCATGAAGTACGATTATCTTTTTCATCTTCACTAACAATATCAAAAAAATTCATCAGCTGTGTTTTACCTGGTTTGGGAGAAGTCTGAACCAGTGTCTTTCTCCTACAGATTGCATTGATCAGACTAGACTTACCGACATTAGAACGTCAAATAAAAGCATACTCTGGTCTATCACCATCAGGACAATGTTCTAATAATGCTCCACTTTTTAAAAACGTAGCTGATATGATTTTCATAGGGATAGAATACATAAAATAATACTCAAGTATAGGAAAATACTATCAGATTGAAAGATGAAATTTTCTGACTGTTATTCCAAAGTTAAAATGTCCGCTTTCTCCAAAAATAGAAATGTCCGCTTTTATGAGTATAAATCCTTTACGTACACCGTAATCATGACAATCAACAAAAAGTATTTACCTCTCACTCAAGAAGAATTAGAGAAAAGAACAATTATGGAAAAATATTGTAGTAAGCATATTAAACAAAGCGACTGAGCAATAAAATTATGAATAAGTATAAGACAATTTAGAAGGTTAGTAAAATCATATAAAGAACAATGAGATATTTGACTAATGCATTGATTAAGAGGGAAGAATTCAAATCATCACAAAGATAAAAAGAAAGAGTTAGAAATAATAGAGATAATGAATGAAACAATATATCATGATTTTTGACCAACATTTTTGAGTGAAGAGTTGGCCAAGAGAGGCATCAAAATATCAGTAGAAAGCCTAAGAAA
>JFJP01037009.1_pt1 | contig 63266 bp, 65 predicted proteins | sample 431651 | NCBI WGS metagenome assembly JFJP01 (sample SAMN02602958, study PRJNA72255) | Microbial mat metagenome, whole genome shotgun sequencing project. | biome: fresh water; feature: sink hole; material: water; isolation source: purple microbial (photo- and chemosynthetic) mats found in... | reverse complement strand
TAAATATTGTATATAATATCTATGAGTATGTACAGGGAATATATAAAGAAAGGTTTTGCTCGTTCTAGGAGTTGGGGTAGTGTACGTAGAACTCATTTAAATAAGCAGCCATTTTGTCAGGTATGTGGTCGTACTAATCATTTAGAGGTACATCATATCAAGGATTACAGTAGTTTTCCTGAGTTAGAGTTGGAATCTACTAATTTAATTACGTTGTGTGGTGGAAGTACTAGGTGTCATTTTGTATTTGGTCATTTAGGGGATTGGGGAAGTATAAATCCTGATATATTGGAAGATGCTGGTAAATTTAGTGGTAAGATATTAAATCGTAGGAGGGTTTGGAGTATGAGTGAGAGGAGTTTATGGAATAGGTTTTGGGATTGGGTTTATGAGATGTTGTATCGTTTTTGGGAGCGATAGTTTTTCAAAATAATATTAGTCGTGGTAGAATTTTTGATAGAATTCATTAGGGTTGAATGTTTTGCCAGTTTTACGTCTTAAGTGTTTTGCTAATTCAGTTACATAACCGAGAGCGAAGTTGTCAAATTCTTCTGAGAATTGCTTTTCTTTTTGTTGATTTGATCTGGCTTTAATTGCTTTAAGTAATTTTACGACTTGTTTGAATTTAGTTGGGATGGAGAAATATGACTCCCAATCTCTTGTTTCTTTTTCTTTTATGTATGGGAGTCCGTATAGATCGTCGATAACGAATGATGATATATTTTCTTTTCTACCAGACCATCCGCCCATCTTCCATTGGTCGCTTTTCATTATGCCAAGTTCTTCAAAATCGGAATCATAAATGTCCGTTGGTTCTTCTGGGACTTCCACTAACTCGTCTAATCGCCAACTTTTGCCTCCGCCTTTTATCCCTTTTATTACTACTTCAGATTCGTTGGTTTGAGTTGTTTTATTTTCAATGTCTTTTAACTCATTACTATATTCTTCGATATTTTGGAAGTTGGCATTAGGCTTATCATGTAGTCCGACCCATACTTGTTTAATGTACAGTTTATATAATTCTTCGTTATTTGATTTATTATTTTTGATAGATTTTATAATTGCTTCAGCTACTGGGAGTTGTATGCGGTCAAGTACGTTTTGGAATCCGTTTGTTTTTAATAGTTCTGTTAGATAGTCATTAATAAAAGCGTTGAAGATTTCTTTTTTGGTCAGTTTATCTTTTGTCATATAGTTTATAGCTTGCAGGATTCTTATTGATGTATTGATATCTGGATAATGTTCTATTGGTCTCATGGTGTGGTCGATTCTTTTTTTGCCGTTATCTTTTTTATATCCGTTCATGGTTGCGTCTGGGTTTATGGCGTCTTTTGGTGGCATTCCTCCCATTAGGTTGTTGTATTTTTCTTTGTCTCTTGGGTCTATGTTGTATTTATTTACTATAGAGGTTCTTATAAGTTCTTGGACGAAATGTGAGACTTCATGTTCTATGATATAATATAATTGGTTTAGCAGTGTTTTTTCATTTGATATTGACAGTAGGATTTCTCCTGATGTTGAAGTTATTTTATTAAAAACGCTATATCCTTCTGTTTTTGTTAAGTTGATGGTTATTTTTGGATTTAGGGTATTTAGGAATTCGAATTGTGTGTTTGAGAAATCTAGTTGGAATGTTATGGGCGGGAAGTTTTTTTGGGTTATACGTTTAATATCATTTTGGGCTATGGTTCTGCCTGCGTTTTGTATGTAATTGATAATTGGTTGGTATACGGTGATTGGTACGTTATAATACGCCGTTTTATATAGTTTATGTGTAGTTTTAGCTATTTTATACCAATTCATAGTGTTTCCCTATTTTGTATATTTATTCTTTCTATAATTCCATTTAAAACCCCTTTTGTATAATATTGATGCCCATGAATAAAGTTTGGGTTGTGTATTAACAAAATAAGGAGACGTTTCTTATGGAAAAGGTAGATATTGATAAGATGGGGAAGAATACATTTAAGGCTGCTAAATTGCTTATTAATAATGTATTGATGATTCAGGATGTTGAGCGAATAAACAAATTGAGATATGACAGTCCCAAGCATTTTTTGAAGGAATATGGTACGATCAAGGTATGTGGTCCTCGTCGTAGTGGTCATACTTCGTGTATACCTAGGATAATATTCAAATATAAGTTGAATCCATTGGTGTTATCATTTAATATGCATTGTAGTGAAAGGCTTAATAGATTTATGAGTCATTGTATTGAGACGGGGAGGGGAAGTGGCGTTTTTATACGTAAATATACCAAGATGAGTTGTATTTATTATTATGAAGGTGTTGAAAGGGATTACACGATAAATTTTTCAAGCATAAATTGTTTAAGTGGTTGCAATGGTTTAAGTTGTGATTCTATAATTGTTGATATGGCTTGTATGTTGAAATCGGAACAGATAGAGAGTGTGTACGATCTTATGGTTGCCAAGATGAGGTTTATGCTTGTTGAGAGTCATCCGTTGGTTATATTTTTGGAATAATATGAAAAATGATAATGTAGATGCATTTATTGATTATGTTAAGTGTGAGACTAAGAGTAAAGGTATAAAGTGTATATTATCGCCATCGAAGTATGTTGTTATAAAATCTGAGAACAATATGCGTTGTAATGGTTATTTTTGGGATAAGGAGGCTGTATTGAAGTGTGCTATAAACAAGCCCTTTGACAATTGGTTTCCTGTTTTAGTGCATGAGTTTTCGCATTTTGAGCAATGGAGTAGTGGTAGTAAGATATGGATTGATTACGCTAATAGTAAATGTTCTGAAGTGTTTTTTGATTGGGTGAATGGTAAAGACGGTAAAGATGTTGATTTGTCATTGGTTAAGGAATCTTATTTAATGATTAAGGAATTAGAGCGTGATTGTGAGAAGCGTACTTTGAAGAATATAGTTAAGTTTAATTTACCTATTGATTGTGGGCTTTACATTAGGCGTTCAAATGCATATGTCTTATTTTACGATTATTTATATAAGTATCAGAAGTGGTATAAGACTGGGAAGGCTCCATATGAGAGTTTGGAGGTATTATCTTTCATGCCTGATAAGTTAGTTGGCAAGGGTAGAGTGGCAACTAAGGTTCAGATGGAGTTATTTGGCAAGTATTGTTTTTAATTTGTAGAATGAGATAATAACATTGGCGGTCATTATGGAAATAATTAGTTTAAGACACTGTGGGTTTGATACTTCTATTGTTGATCCTATATTGAGAGATTATATTTGCCTGTATAAAAATACATTTACTGATCCATCGGAGAGAGAAGATCCTTTTATGTGGGGGAAATATATTGTCACCGACCCATATACGGATCATTTGCCTGTATCAGATGTGATAATTGTCGGTAAAAATCTAAGAGAAAAAGGTTTTGAGATTTTTGGGGGTTGCAATATAGAGTATTATTGGCGCAGTAAGGTTTTGTTGATTACTTACATAGCCGTTAAAGACAAATATCGTCAATTGGGGATTGCGAAACTTTTATTCAGTTTCAGTAAGAGTTTGTCAAGGTATTATTATGGTGGTTATTCATATGTCATGTGTGAGACTGAAAATCCAGATGTAGTCAAGGAGAGCGTAATAGATCCATACACGAGGACCAAGATAATTGGAAGTCTTGGCGGCAAGCGTATTGATATTGGTTATGTTCAGCCTAGGTTATCTGGTGGATTTGGGCGTGTTTCTCATCTTTATCTTATTTGTTTTCCTGACAATAGAGATGATGGGCATATCGAGTCAGTGGTTGTTCGGGGCTTTTTATCTGAGTTTTACGATGCGTTGTCGTATGTAACCGGTGACGACAATTCTGAAGATCTTAATGATATGATTTTACAAATTGGCGATAATGAAAGCATAAATTTAATCAGTATGTGATTTTAAACCATATTGTCGAAAATCATTATTTCTTTGTTTAATTCTCTACTTTTTTAATATAGAGACATACCAAGATCTAGTATTTTGATATTGCCGTTATTATCTATGCCTACATTATCGTCGTGAATATCTAGGTGTTGTGGATTTAGCCCATATTCTTTTAATTTATTGATGAAGGTGACGAAAGGTGGGATTAGGGTATAGAATTCGTCAGTTTGCAGTAGGCTTTGTACATCTTTTCTATTTTTGACTTTTTGGATTTGTTGTACGAATGTTTCTGTTGTTGGTTTTTTGTTTGAAAAGAATTGGGAATATATTTGATATAGGATGTAATATACTTCTTTTTCGATGGTTTTTAGTGGTTTTATTTTTTCTATGATGATATATTTGTATTTTTCATTAACTTCATAGACGATTACGTGGGTCTCTAGTGGTTTTTTCATTAGTTGTTTAGCGGAGTCGAATTCTGACCAATCTACGGTTACTTTGAGTATTTTATCTCCTATGTCGTAAGCAATACCCATATTTCCTAGTCCTATAGGTTTAGCGTTAGGGAATAGTTTTTCTATATTTAGGATTTGTTTTTTGGAATATTCTTGGTCAACTTTTCTTGGACCTTGCAGGAAGTCATTTTCGTTGAATCCGTCGTTTTCTTGTGTTCTGGTGTTTTCGTCTTTGATTTTTTCTTTTCTGAGTGTTGTGACATTTTCTTCGAAGGGGATAGGGATAGCCATTCTATATATTTTCATGAAATTAAATGGATTTTATTACTCTATTGATTGCTTCTTGTACATTTGCGATTAGTTCTTCTGGTGTATCTCCGTCTACCATACCGATAATTCGTTTAGAGTCGCCGTCGAGATGGACATGGGCGGAGTAATTTTCTGAGTATTCGTCTTCGAAAACAGATATAATTACAGGTAGGTTATTAATTTTTGAGTGTATTTTGTAATCATCTTCTATATAGTTTGGTGATGTGATTAATTTGGCGACGTTTTGGGTGAATTGAGGATTGATCATTTGGGAAGATCCTGCTGATTTATACCATCCAGCTTTTTTACCGATAGATTGCCATTCTTTTTTAGAAAGTTTAATTGTTTGTTTACCTGAAGCTGTTTTAGTTAATTTCATTTTATTCTCCTTTTTTTAAGTTATCGTCGAAAAGCATTATTTCTTTTTTTGTTTAATTATTTCCTTTTTACAGTGTTTTAATTGTATTTTGCAATGTTTTAATATCTTCCATGATTTTTCTTTTTTTGTTGATATTGGTAATTTGTGCGTATATTGCTTGTTGGTCGTTGTATTCTATTACGGTTTGCATAACTTGACACCATATGATTTGGTTAGTTTTGGTTATGATTCTTTTTTGGAAGTTTTGAGTTATTGAATTATCGGACATTAGTTGTTTTATTCTTTGTAAATCTTCTTCTTGGTCTTCTTTCGCGGTTAGTGTTTCGAAAGATTTTGTCATTAGTTCTTCTTTTGAGTATTCTGTCAGTTCGCAGAATTTGTTATTAACTTCGAGATATGATCCGTCAAATTTTTTAATTGTGCAAGGTGTTAGCCCGAATTCGAATAGTTTTTTGAAATTATTTGCTTCTTTTATTGTTAGTTGTTTAAGTTCTTCTTGTTCTGTTATATCTGTATGAGTTCCTATTAGTCTTACTGGTTCCTGTCCGTCCCATTCAATTACTTTTCCTCTACAAATGATATATTTTGTTTTACCTGATTTATGTTTGTATCTGACTATTTCTTGGAAGGGGATTAATCCATGACTATCGATGTGTATTTTAAATGATTGTTTTGCTTTTATCAAATCTTCTGGGAATATTATTTTTTGCCATTCTGAGGGGTGGTGTTTCATTTCGTTTGGGTCATATCCTAATATTTCCCAGAATTTAGGTGACATATATTCGAAATCTTCTTGGATGTGCCAATCCCACCATCCGTCTGCACTACAATCTCCGATGAGGTTTAGTTTTGTTCTCATGTTGATTGGGAATATATTATCGTTGCATGTGCATATTTTAAGGTGTTCATGCATTGAATCTGTTGGGTTTGTATTTTCCGACATATTGTTCCTTTTTATTAGTTTGAAGCGATTATTGATATATTATACGTTATTTTTTGATATAATTCCTTTTTAAAAGGACATCTCGATATTTAATTTGTATTCTATTGTAATGAAAATATATAGGATATCTAGTGCTTTGCGGTCTCGGCTCGAATGGGTGCCAATAAATGATTTAATTTTCTTTTTTGGCAATGAAAAACCAAACGTAGTAGAAGATATAATGCGATCTTTGAAAAAGAATGGATGGGATAAAAATGAGCCTGCTTTTGTTTATGATCGTAATGGGTCGTATATCTTGATGAACGGACATCATAGGCTTGCTGCCGCTTATAGGATTGGCATGGAAAAAGCTTATTGTTTGATAGTTGATAGCGATGAGGCGTGGAAGATAGAAAGCTTGACGGATGAAATAACTGAAGTTGAGGATATGGCAAGAAAAGAAGTTGGATTAAATTGAATTTATAGAGACATGCCTAAATCTAGGATTTTCATATTCCCGTCTTTATCAAAACCAACATTGTCTCTATGTATATCAAGTAAATGTGGGGTAAGCCCGTTTTTGACAAGTTTTGAAACGAATTGAATTATTGCATCCATCAAGTGAAATGTTTCTTCGGTATTGGCAAATTCTTGTTCGTAATTTATTGATTTGATATATTTAATTAATTGTTCGCGATTTGTTATTGTTGTTACGGTTTTGTTTTGTTTGTTTTGCCAGAAGCGTGTTCTATATAATAGCGTATATATTTGTTTTTGTGATTTTGTCAGTGGAGTTAATTTTTCAAGAATTATATATCCATCTTGTTCGTTGACTTGGAAGACATTCGCGTGTGTATCTAGTGGTTTTTCTATTAATTTAGTTGCAGCGTCCAATTCTGTTTCATCTACAGTTATTTTGAGTATTTTGTTATCCCCTATGTCGTAGGCTATTCCCATACCTCCGAATCCTATTGGTTTAGCGTTAGGAAATTGTTGTTCTATATTTTTCACTTGTTTTTTGGTATATTTTTGGTCGATTCGTTCTGGTCCGTCTGTAATTTTATACGGTTCCATATCTGGTGCGAGATTTATAACGTCATTTTCGAAAGGTATAGGGATAGCTAGTCTGTATATTTTCATGATAATATTCCTCGGTTATAGATGACAAAATAAGTGGCGTCTTCTTTTGTTTTTGATATTCCGTCTATATTATTTTGTACCATTGTATTTACGAAAGTGTTAGGGTCTTGATGATAGAACACTTCAGCCCATATACTCATTAATTGGTCAACTGGATCTTTTGCCTCCATTATTGAATTTAAAAGCATTTGTTTACCTTTATAGGGGTTATCGTCCCAGTTTATAGATGCGGCTTCTATGGTTTCTTTATTTATTGAATTAAGAATTTTTACTATTGTATTTTTGTTTAATTTTCGGCCACTTTCGGATAATATTTTGGCATTGGGGTTGATGTGTTTGGATGTTATATTACTGCCGTACATATTTGCTATATCTTGAGCGGTTGCGAAGTAGATACCTGGTCCATAAGCCATTGAACTACCTAGATCTTTCAATTTATTTTTTCTGCCATAGTCGAAGTCGTATTCGTCTAGGTTTATCGGATTTTCGTCGCCTCTGAATATTTCTTGTGCTATTCTGTATATTTTCATGTTACGTTCCAATTACCTTTGATATTGCTGATTTGACATATGGCACATAGTCATATGATTGATATGTATTTTTGTCAACCCATGCGTAATCTGAACTTTCGAAATTCATGTTTACATTTGAACCTTTTATTCTTGAGTGAAATATTGTTATTTGAAAATTTTCATTCATATCAACATTTTCATTTATTTTAGTTAGTCCACCAATACTTATTCCAGTTTCTTCTTGACATTCTCTTATAGCTGCCTGTTCGAGGGATTCGTTATCCTCCACGCCTCCTCCTGGCAAATTCCATTTATTAGGCATCCATGGAGCAGAACTTCCTCTCTTTAATATAAGAACTTCATTTTTACTATTTTGAATGATAGTTGCTACGGATTGTTCCAATATATTATTGTTAGATATTCTGTATATTTTCATGACAATTTATTTTCTACGGCTTGCGAATACACATCGTTGATACCAGTTGAAGGCTGTTTTATATTGTGAAGGAACTCTATCCCAAATAGCTTGTAATGCCTTGAACTCTTCTTCTTTTTGTAGTTTTTCAGCAGGATCAGGAAATTTGTCAGGGTGTATTTTCTGAACCAACATTCTATAAATACCCTTTACATTGTTTTGTATGTTTTCGGTATCTATTTCATACTTTTGAACAAATTGAGCGAATTCATTTAATGCCGAATCTGAATTTGTCGGATTTATATTTTCTGCTTTTTCTGTATGCCCTTGAATTTTCCTTGCGATAGCGTCACCTATTTGAGAGATTGATGTGTCAACTTCTCTAAATGTAATATTTGCTCCCATTTTCTTCATGGTGTCGAGCCATTTACTTATTACATCAACAAGCATCATATCGGTAAAGCTACTTATATTTCTGATTCTTCTATGAACATAATAAGCTACAACTGAATAGAAATAATCAGGGGTATTTTGTACATAACTATTGCCGTATGCATCGTCTACTATCTTGGGGGAATCAATAACCCATTTAATTTCATCTCCCATTGTCATACCGGGAGAGTGTTTTTGCCTTTTGCTAGGTCTGATATATCCTTTTTCTTGTAATTTTCTAAGTATTGTATCGGTATCGGCGGTTCTATTTTTTATATAGTCTAATACAACATTAAAATCAGACGCTGCTTCTTCTTTTTGTGAATCTAGGAATGGGAATGATTTTAAATATTCAAGGAATTGTTGTTGTACATAATCGTGTTTGTCGGTTATGAATTGTTTTACTTTATTGTGGAAGTCTTCAACTGTTTTTGTTTTGGATAGATCTATGTTTTGGAATCCGAAAGATTTAATATATTTGGGGGCAAGTGGAGACTCTATCAATGCTCCAACTGTAGTAGATGGTGATTTTTTGTCCATTCCCAATTCATAAATTTTAACTTTATAATTCCCGCCATATTCAGGATCATTTATTGTAAAATCGTATTCTGGAGCTGGTATTTTCTTATCGCCTAAATCCTCTAGAAATTGTTTGTAATTATCATCTCTTAATGAAACGTCATGCAAATATTCTATGCCTGTTCTAACTTTGGTATTTGGGGCTGACAAAGCGTCTTCCACTAGCTTTTTAATTCCATCTAGTACGGTTTGTTCGTTATATTGTCCCCACTTTTCTTTTGATTGTTGCTTGAATGAATTTTTATATTCTATTTCTGGTATTTCCATGCCGATTATATATTTTGGTAAAAACCTATGTTCCCGACTTTTTGTAATTTTATAGGAATCAGAAGTTACTCCTTTCTGGAACGATCTACTTACATATACTTTTACGTCATATTCTTTATCTTCTATTGTTACTGGAGTTGTAAAAGAATATATATTTTTCTTTATTGGGAAGCCATACCATGCTGACATTTCAGGGTCATCTGTGTCTTCTGGCTTTGGAGGTGGCGGTTGTGGGGTATAAGTTGGTTTTGCTGGTTGGTTTATATTTTCAGTGTTTTCTTGCGTTGGCTGGTTATTTGAATTTATTCCTAGTGCTTCCAATTGTGATTTTATATAAGGGGTCATTTTCTTATCAGAAAGCCACCATACTTTTTTAGGACCATACCATTGAAACCCTATGGACTTAAGTTGGTCTTTAATTGGCATGGTATCGCCTTCGACAATATAAGCCATGAATTTGCCGTATTTGCCTTGTATTTCTTCTTTATTTAGCTTAAGAGCTGCTGTTTTTATAAAATTCATATTGAAATTACTCCAGATTCAAGTATAGTTATATTAATATTTCAACTTTTGGTTTAGAATCCCTTTTTATGAATTTTATTACTAAAAATGGCATTATTACAAATTAGTAATAAACATTCGATAAAGGATGAATTAAATAATTTATTGAATAGTATATTTTACTTAATAATTGGTTTTAGGAGGAGATATGAAGATTACGACATCATCAGGAAAGAAAACGCTTAAACTGTCCAAGAAAGAGTGGGAATCTATTGGTAAGGAATCGGGATGGATGAGGCAGTCAAGTGTAAATTACGCTCAATTGGACTCATATATGAAGTCTGTAATGGAAAAGGGTGAAGCTTTCAGTCACGATGGCGATCCATACGCTTATGCATTCGGACATCTTCAATCCGCCATTGCTGCTTTGATTTCCGATTTTGATCATGCATTGAGTGGCAAAGATTATTTAATTAGTAGTGTATCTGAAGCGATGGGGGCTGGAGATATTATTAGAAAGGCTATTGAATTGTCCAAAAACAAAACGGAAGATATAAAGGCAGAAGACAGTAACGATATAATCGGCTAAATGATGAAATTCAATCTCAAAAAATATTCTCAAGTAGCTCAAGTTGAATTAGATGGAACTTTGTTAAGCGTCTATCATAGGACTGACGCAAATACTGTCGCTAATTTAATTTGTGAAACTGGATTTTTGGCTGGCGGTGGTGCTGCATGGGGCGTTGGAATATACTCTAATTACATGTGGAGCGGAGTTACCAGAAACCAAGCAATGGGAACATATGGTGCAATCGCCGTAAAAGGCAAGATGAATATAAGTGATTTTTTGATTTTTGATTATTCAATATCAAAACAAATTTATGGCGGCGGTTATCGTCTCATTGACCAAATAAAACGATTAGGTCTGGATAAGTCAATGTATAAAGACAAAATGGTTTTAATTGAAAGTATATCTAAAGAGTTGGAAAGTAAATCAGGGATGGACAACACTTCTGATTTATTAAGGAGAATATACAATAGTGATTTCCCCAAGGTTTTAAAAGGGGTTTTATTTTCTGGACATGTTGATAAGAGTGTTGCGTTGGCATATGATAGTTCTGTTGTTTATCCTATCGGCTTTACCATTCTAGATCAGCGAACCGTTAACAATCCTAAGTGGACTCAATGTTCGGCGGGGAGTATAGAGTCGTCCAAGCTATTGTATGACGCCTATAATGCCAATGATTCAAAGGCGGTTGATGCTCAAAGAGATAAGTTGTTTCGTAATTTGAGTGACGATAATTTAAAAGAAAAATTAAGTTACGAAACGTTAAATTTACTGCCGACCAAATTTGTTGACAATGTTGTTGCTATGACGCTTATTAAAAACAATAACGACAAGAGCACATTGGATAGATTGGAAGGTTCTTTAAGAGACAAGATGTCCAATCCCTCTTATATTAACTTTGAAATGGTTAAGCGTCAATTTTTTGCTTCTCCGGTTAAATATTGGGAAACCTTGAAAGCCCATCCATTCTTTAAGGGCGTGTCTGGCGAGTCTATTTCTAGTGCATTCCAATCATATGCAGAACAAAACCCATTTGATTGGGATACTTTGTCAGATGAAATAAAGAGCAGGATTAACAAAAAACCATTAGCTGATTATTTTTCTGCTATTATTCTGTCTAACAAACGCAATATAAAAAACATCCCTTCTGAATTTGTTGAAATTTTAAAAACCGAAAACAAGATAAGCAAAAATGATGTAAGTTATTATGAACATTCAAAGTCCGAATACATAACCAGCGAATTTATATCTGAAGAGATTGAGATTCCTTTGGTCGCTGTCGGTTGGCTTAAAAACGGTATAGATAAATTGAACAATAAAGGTTTCAAATTGGGATTGCCGCCAAGTAAAATTGAAGTTATATCCGAAAACATAGCCTTGGGGACTAAAAAGATTAGAATAATAAAGTCTGTACCAGTTATCCCCGGCAATTGGGAGTTGGTAGCTAAGATAAATGTGTTTAAAAACGACATGGGCAAATTAGAGTCAGACACATTCAATCTAGGTCGCAGAGTTATACCTGATAAATACATGGTAAGTCCCGACAAATTGACTTGTGAAAAATGCAACCAAGAAAGGTTTAGAACAGAATATTATTTATTATATAGCAAAGATAAAGATGAATATAAAAACGTTGGAAGTTCCTGTTTGTCAGATTTATTACCTGGACTAGGCACAGATGCGGTAAAAATAGCTCAATATGCCGCCGAGATGGAAAAATATATTCAATCCTTCAAAGAGCAGATAAAGGGTCAAAAGAGAAGTGCATCCGATATTGCGACATCTTATAAGAAAAGTGGGATACCGATACCTTTCTTTTTATCTAGAGTTTATGATATGGCAAAAACGGGTGACTATATTTCTAGGAAAAACGCCAGAGAACAAGGGATGGAATCAACAGCCGATAAAGCTTATAATAAATGTTTTGAAGATTTATCTAACGACACTTTATCATTGACGATAAGCGATTTGCCTTTTGTAAATGCCGTTATTGATTGGATTCAAACGTTATCAACTTCCTCTAATGAATATTTGAAAAACTTATATGATGCATCTGTATCTGGTTTTGCAACTCGTAACAATATGGGTCTTTTAGCTTCAGCGATACCTTCATATTATCGCAGTTTGCAAAAATCAGAGATTGCAGTAAACAATGACAAAAGACTTGGAGATAAGGGATCTAATTTATCTTTCGAGGGAGAGATTATAGAAAAGATGCCTGTTTTTGTCAGAGTAAGCAAAAACGGATATTCTACAAACGATTATTTCTTTGTAGCTAAAGATTCATCAGATAGAAAAATATTGTTTTCTGGAAGTTCAACAGATTTTCCTGATTTTGCGACATGGGATAAAGGTTCAATTATAAAAATCAATAGTGTTATTGAAGGATTTTTATCATATGATGGTGACTCTTGTACGGTAGTAAATGTAAAATCAATATTAGATCAGATTGACCAAACCGTCATAGAAGAGCAAGAGAAGAAAGCAAACGAATTGAAAAACTCTATAAAGACTCCTATTGTTTATCAAGATGGCATGGTTGTTGATTCCGACTATAAGGTTGACAGTTATAAACAAACCAGAAATGATTCCTATTTCGTTCAAATTAGTGATGAAACGGGTCAAAAATTAAGTCTATTTTTAAACACAGTTCCAAGATTCCAAGTTGGTGATACAATTCATATTTCAGGCACGATTAAATTGAATAATGGATTCAAAAACATAATGTCTCCAGCTATTTCGTTTGGTGGAGAATCAGTAAAATCAATAGATCAAGTTTATAAGATTGGCGACAGAGTTACGATTGACTGTAAGGTTGTTGATATCTTTGATGCATATGTAAGCTTTAATGATAGTTACATTCAAAAGGCAAAAGTTCAAGATGCGAATGGTTTCTTATTTGAGTTTAATATGCCGTCTAAGTCGAATGATTTTGAAATTGGCGATTCATTAAGTGTTACGGGTAAGTTAGAGGGAGTATATGGCGTTAGTGGAAAGTTAACTAGACCGAAAGTTAATTCAATTGTTAAAAATAACAACAATGTTGCCTCTGATGATTTCAATATGATTCTGAATTCCACGATGAATCAAAACGACAAAAATACAATGGTTGGTTTATTTGCTTCTATAGATTCTCTATCGCCATCGCATTTTACAAGGATGGAAGATTATTTCAATGGACAAAAAGGGATTACATTAGATAGAGTTATATCCTATTTGCAAAATCATCATACTCAAATTGAACCAAACAATCAATTACAAGTTCAACAATTGTGCAACCAAATAATTGATATTTTAAATAAATACAAACCTGTCAAGTTGGCAACATTTAATTTGAAAAAATATAGATTGGCGAAAAATAATGAAAATATATAGATTATGTCAGACAGAAGATTACGAGAATATAGATGAGGCGATTGAATGGGGCGGCTATACAATTGATTCTGAAGCTATTGAAAAGATAGTTCGCAAAGATAATCTCTCTTATATTAAACATGGCAATTTAGTTGTTATAGACAATAAATATTGGTTTAAGTTAGATGATGGATATGAACCGATTAATGATATTTGCTCTTATATAATCAATCTGGATTCAGATGAGTGTTTGACATTGCTTGGATTATCAATGAATCAGCTTTACAATCCTTATATGGGATCTTATATGGAAAATTATCCTGACAAGGTATATCACTTTACTCGCTCTGAGCTGTGGGAGGATGAAATACAGCCTTCTGGTTATTTGTCGCCCTCTAGAGGAACTGGAATAAATAATCGTTCTGCATATGGTGTGTTTACTACAATAGATCCAGAAGAATATGCTACTGGAACATATGGCGATTTATGTTTAGAGATTGATTTAGAGCGTTTTATGAGTGAGATGAATGTTGATGGCAAGATTGATGTATCTATGGAGCCTGAAGTTTTAGATCATGTTTTGAGAGAATCGGTATGTTCAAAGTTAGGAGCAGAATGTATGTTTGAGTATCCAAATGACATATCTGGAAACACTTTGGTCATTAATAGTAGAATACCTTTGAAATATGTTCGTCCTTTTGTATAATATATAAAATACAATAGGGAATAATATGAGGCATTACAACGATTCATTAGAAATTGTCAATTCAAAGCAAACATGTCCAAAATGCAATGGCGAAAAACCACAAGTGAAAGAATGCGACCATTGCAAACGTAGTGGATTTGAACAAATAAATCTTTCTGGTTTATGGCATAGAGATAATCCTACCGCTGGTTTTCTTGTTTGTGGAGGACCAAGTATAAACAAACTTCCTTATCACAAATTGAAAGAGCGAGGGGTTGTTTCGTTGGGAGTTAATAATATTGCCGCTCACGTTCCTGTTTCTGCGTGGTGTTTTAGCGACCCTCATACAAAATTTCATCATGCCTTATTTTTTGATCCTGCAATAATGACTTTTGCCCCTACACCTAAATTAAACAAAAGAATACGCATTAAACAAGCCGATGGAACTTTTAGAGAACTCAACAAAAAAGTAAAAGATTGTCCTAACACTTTCGGATTCAACAGAAAGACATTTTTATATCCAGAACAATTTTTAACTACTGAATACGCTCATTGGGGGTATGGCGGGAAACAACCAGAATCAGAGCGACCATATACCTGCTTAAGTACTATGCTTCTAGGGATAAGGTTAATGTGTTATCTTGGTTGTCAACGAATTTATATGCTTGGTGTGGACTTCTGGAGGGATAAGGAACGGCAATATGCATTCGGTCAAAAAGCGGTTCCATCCAACAATAGATATTTACATGAAGATGATATGCTAAAGAAGATTAAGCCTTATTTGGAAGAAAAAGATATAAAGATATTCAATTGCAATCCTGAATCAAAATGTACAGCGTTTGATTATGTAAGTTTTGACGATGCATTCAAAATATGCAAGAATGACGTTCCCGAAAATATCGATTTAAGTAATTGGTACGAGAAAACGAATTAGTTAAGGGCTATATCCCCATTCGTGTATTGAATTGGCATCTGTATACAATTCTGAAGCCTTTACTGTTTTAGAGATTATTTTGTAATTATTCAGAAGATTCGCCCGTCCATGCTCGTTTGCGTAAGCTAAAGATATTGACACCCAATCGCCAGAATTTATTTTTATTGTTTTTTGTTTATTTAGGCTTTCTTGTTCAGCTAATTCATTTAATTTTTGCAACGCCATATCTTTATCATATATGTCTTCTATCTCAGGTGGAATAGAGCTAATGTCCCATTTTTTTAAATTTGGGTTATCAGACATAGGTTTAAACCCAAACTTATTTATATAATACATCAAACTATACAAATTTTTTAATTTTGCATCAGTTTCAGAATTTACATTTGGTACTGCTCGATATATTTTGACTTGTTTGTTAGGTCTGTTCCTGCATGATTGAATAATTGCTATAGATTGACTATCATATGACACACCATCGCCATATAGTCTTACTGCATCCATAGAATATATGTCGTCTGGATACATATTCGTTAAATCATACAATGGAGCGTCGTAACCATTTTTGTATGGGGCAGTATGGTCGCCACGATATTCTTCTTGAGCTTTTTTATACCAATTAACATACATAAGTGTCTATTTTTGTGTTAGTTTTGGAGATTTCCCATTGCAGGAGCGTTTTGTTGGAAACTTGCTATTGCTGCCGAAAAAGAGTCCCAACTATTGGATTGAATTGCCTCTATCATACCTTGCCTCATGACGGTGTAATCAATTTCATATCCTTCCAGAGTTCTTTTTGCATTATTTATAGCGGGTATAGAAACAACTATACTTTGTATTGCTTTAAGTGCTTCGTTCGCGGTATTTGGATCTAGATTCGTTATATTGTCGGACTGTATCTCTGTAACAATCTGCTGTCTTGTTAAAAGTGGGAGTATGTTTGTGCTTTCTAATATTTGAAGAGATTTGTTAATATTAGCGATAGCAGTTTGAATGGTATAACTTGCTTTAGTTATTTCTTGTTGTATCTGTTGGTTTTCTTCTTGAGTTTGTGCTATTTTATATATTTTCATGATTTGTCAACTGTTTTTTAACAACTTCTCGTACTTGTTTTATTTTTTGTTTAATGCCTTCCTTCAAATTTTCTATCTCAGTTATATCATTTTGAACGCCTACAAAATATTGTATATCTTCATTATCGTCTAATATTGGGGTTATTGTAAGCTCTTCGATATACGTTGTACCATCTTTCTTCGTATTTTTAAGTTTTCCCTGCCATTTTGTTTTTTTGTTTTTTATAGTATCCCACATTACTTTATATGTTTTTTGTGGAGTCGATTCATGTTTTAGAATATTTACATTTTTCCCTAGAACCTCTTCTTCCGAATATCCTGTGTAATTGAGCGTATGATCGTTGCACCATAATATCTGACCATCAATATCTGTTATGACGATATTGTTATCTGCACAATTTATCGCTTTTAGTATAATGGATGGATCTATTTTTGTCATAATGTTCAATTCGCAAATATGAATAAAATTACCTTTTTTAAAATGAATTCAAGGTATTTCAACTATTTAAATAGAATTGTTTTTTGTGAAAATAAATAAATTATTGTTAATTGTGCTAATGTCTCTTTGTTTGTCGGGAATTTCTTGTAAAAACACAAAAGAAGATATAAGACCACCATTAATAAATAGAGTTGATTTTACAAATTTTATACCTGTATTAGTAACAAATGAGTTTAATAAGGGGGATTATGATGCTAGATTTCTTCAAATACAAAAAAAGTAGTTTTGCCAGCGGAGACCTTTTGGATGAGATAATTCCAAGAGGAGAGGTCGATTTGCTTCCTGTTCCTGAGCAATTTATATCTCCCCATAGGATAGATTCAAGAGATATGTGTTTAAGTTCGAGCAATCAACTTCAAACTCCTCATTGCGCCGGATACTCTATGGCAGGCTATATAGAATATCATAACTGGAAAACGATCCACTATCCTGCTCAAGTGGATGGAGATGCAATTTATGCAGAAGCTAAAATAATTGACTTAAATAATAGACCCGGAACCCAATTAAGTTCCGCAATTAAAGCTGCGATAAATTTAAAGTTGATTAATGGGACCGCTAAATACGTAGATTATCAATCCGTAAATGCATCAGATATGGATGTCGGATTGAAACGTATGGTGTCTATAAAATTCGCATTGCATCAGTATGGCGTTGTTTTAGCTGGTTTTAGAATTACAGATGAATGGGATTGGGTAGATAAGAAAACAGGACTTATAAGAGACTTGGGAGATAAAGCACAACCTCGCGGAGGACATGCAGTTCTTCTTTGCGGATATGACATGGAAGGTGTATATATCCAAAATAGTTGGGGAACAAATTGGGGTCATTATGGTTTTGCCGTATTAAGTTGGAAGCAATATGTCAAGCAAATTATGCAAGCGATGGTAGTTGAAATTTAATGTCTTGATTTTTAAGGATTTTATTATATAATACAACCATGAGTAGAATTTTTATAACTGGCGATATTCATGGCGACCCTTTTAGATTCGCTTCTAAGAAATTCCTACAAGGCAAAGAATTAACGAAAGATGATTACGTTATTATTGCTGGCGATTTTGGAATTTTATGGAAGAACGAATCAGACAGTCACGAGAAAAGTAATTTAAAATGGTTTGACGAAAGAAAATGGACAACTTTGTTTGTTGACGGGAATCATGAAAACCATTTTAGGTTAAATAATCTTGAGCAAATAGAAATGTTCGGTAGTGTCGTTGGGAAAGCCAGCAAAAGTGTATACCACCTAAAGCGAGGAAATGTATATGACATTAGTGGGAAATCTATTTTTTGCTTTGGAGGAGCACACAGCACAGATATAGATCGTAGAAGACTTGGGGTCTCTTATTGGGAAGAAGAGGTTCCTAACTACGCCGAAACAGATCGTGGGCTTAAAAATCTAGAAACATATCAATATGCAGTTGATTATATAATAACGCATACTTTACCTAGATCTTTAGTCTCGATATTAGGTTTTTCAAAGAAGCCAGACGGGAAAGAAGATCCTACAATTAAATATCTTGATCATATTGCAAACTGTGCCACATTTAAGAAATGGTATTTTGGACATATGCATATTAATAAAGACATGGGTAAGTTTCACGCTTTATTTGAAGATATAGTTGAAATTAAATAACTATTCCGTCTTTCCAACATTTTCTGCATACGGCAATATAAGATTCATTTCCGCCGATTTGGATTTGTGAACCATTTTTGATTGCTTTGCCGTTATTTATCCTCATATTACATATCGCTTTTTTCCCGCAATGACACATCGTTTTTAACTCGGTTATTGTATCTGCTAATTCAATTATCCTTTTTGAACCTTGGAATAGTTTGTTTTTGAAATCTGCTTTTAATCCGAAACATATAACGGATATATTTAATTTATCAACTATATCGCTTAATTGATCTATCTGTTTCACTGTCAAAAACTGGACTTCATCAACTATTACAACATCAACTTTTTTGGTTTTGAAAGATTGTTTTATCTCTTTAAATAGATTTGTTTGTTTATATGTGATAATATCTGCTTTAGCTTCAATACCTATTCTGGATTTTATAATGCCTTTTTCATGTCTATTGTCTATTGCAGGCGTTATTAAATTAAAATGCTGTTCATGCCTCTTTCTAAATAGTTAAAATTAGTTATCAACAGTTGGGATGTTTTTGCAGCTCCCATAGCTCCATAATAAAAATAAAGTTTTGATTTCATTTTTATATTATACAATTTTCAATATGTTGAAATTATCGTCAAAAATTACACAGAATTTTTAAATATTGAAATTATCGTCAAAAAGACCACTTAAATTTGGGACTTCAGACGGCTCTATATCTTGTGTGTTTTCAATAATTACATCTTCCTTATCGACAATTATGGATTCAGGTTCGACATAGTTATATTTTTCTCTTAGTTCCGATAAACGATTGACTTCCAAAGAGTGGTCATAATTTTTAAAATTAGGATGTACTTCTGTTTTTTGTTCAATCGCATCTTTTGTAATTCTAGTTGGAACGCTAACGTAATCCGCTATAGATTGTGAACGCCCCAATAATTCGTATGCTTGTTCTATTGGAGTTTTCATGGTTGAGTGATTGAGTTAACAAAATCTATATGGATAATTGAATTATTTGTGGTTACATCAATAGCGAAAAACCATTCTTGATCTTCTATGTCAAAAATAGATCGGCTGTCGTTGGGAGTTCTATAAATGATATTTCTAGGTTCATACCAGTTATAAAACAAATCTTTATATTTAGGGTCATGGCTCCAATCCCTGTAGTTTGTCATTAACCAATAGTGACCGAATTCGTGTTTTAAGACTGGAAAATAAATAGCACCATTGCTAGGGTCGCAAGCTATTTCTATATAACTGCCTCCGCATATTCCTCCTATATATTGTTTCCATTCTTCGGAGTAATACGCCCACATCGGTCCAAATTTCTTGGTTCCTTGTATTTTAACTACTTTACACCCTTGTACTTCTTTCAGTTTTACGCCTACGCTATTAAGGCTTGATTTAGATTGGTTTTTAGCATCATAACATACTGTTTTTATATCGGATGGGAATTTAAATTCAGGGCTGCTTGTTTGGCATCCACAAATAAAAATCAACAAACACGCAATTATTATGTTTTTCATAATATGTTTTTTCTTTTAAAAGGAATAAATGTCCTTCCATAAGAAAATAAATATATGGAAAATTGGTTTATAAAATATAAAATAGGTGATAAGTTTTATCAATTAATGACAGATTCTACTTATAAAGTAGAATCTGTATCTTCGGATTTTAAGAAAGCAGACCTTAGACGGTGGTTTAGAATCCATAAAATACTTTCCGAAGCTATAGGTTTAGATCCAGAAAATCCTGATTATTTAGACACTTTTGTTGAATTAAGTGATATTTTAAGGGAATTAACAGATAGATTAGGACGATTGCCAAGTAAAAACGAATTTCTTTCAGCATGGCATACATGGGGGTTATATCAAGAGTTAAAAGACCCTAATGCAAAGGGGTATGAGCATGGCGGATATGAAGTTGGTAAGATAAGACCAATAGATTACAAAAGTAAAAACGTTGACCAAGTTGAAGATATAGAAAGATTGGTTGCGTAATATTTTTACAAATAATATATAAATAAAGGAGGACAATATGTCAGCTGCTGATAAAACAACAATAAAAAATTATTTCAAAAAAGGGGATATTCCTACCCAATCTAATTTCACTGATTTAATTGATAGTTATGTCGATGTTATTAAAACAACTCCAACCGTACTTGTATATAATGCATCTCTTACTCCCGATATCGATGACGGATTGTTGCGGACAACTGATTTAACGGGAGATGTTACGTTAAATGAGCCTGCCGACCCAACCGCAGGAGCTGTATGGGAATGGTATGTTACAGCATTTGGAGCGGCACGTAATTTATCTTTACATGCAAACATAAAAATTCCAAGCGATAGTTCATTTACGTCGCCAAAGTCTCTCGATTCTGGCAAGACATATGTTCTTCAATTAAGGTATATTGGTTCTTCTTGGTGCTTAACTAGTTTGGTAGGAGGATTTTAAAAATGGCTATTTTATATTGGACAGCTGGAATGGACGGACTATGGAGCACACTTGGGAACTGGTGGACAGATGCCGAAGCTACTGTACAAGCGTCTGTTGTTCCATGGATTGATAACTTGGGAGTAATTAATAACGCTGCCGATTCAATTACTTTGGCAACAGGAGAAACCGTCTCGCCGAATATTGATATTACAATTGGTATAATCGGAGAGGTTATAAGCGGCGTTTGTGATATCAACAACGTTAGGCTTAGTACAGCCAATGGCATTATCTATGGTGGATCGTTTAGCGGAGATAATTTTATAAACAATAATTCAATCTATGGTGGTACATTTAGCGGTACTGCATTTATTAATGGCGACACCATCTACGGTGGTAAGTTTAGCGGGGCTGACTTTGCCAATGCTTTTACTGGCGTAATACTTGGTGGAACGTTTAGCGGGGCAGATTTTACTACTTATGGGGCAGATTTTGCAACTCAACTTTCCGATCTGGAAGCACAAGACATAACAATAACAATAGACCCAACCTGTTCAAACTACTTTAATCCATTTAAAAATATTATAGCAATTCAAAGCGGTTCAATTAATTATCCGCCTATTTACTGGAAAAATGTTAGCGGTGCAACATGGAGTAGTGCTGATAACTGGTTTTATGATTTGTTAGGAAATTTAAACGCGAACATAGTGCCTTGGATTGACGATTTAAGTGGTGGCGTAACCTATGGGACTGCTGATTTATCGTTGTGCGATGGAGAGGTGGATCAACCAATTATTGACGCTGACATAGATCCAAATAAAGTTGGAATAACAGGAACATGTGACATTGACGATTTATCAAATAACGGACAAGTTATAACCATTTATAGTGGTACATTTAGTGGTATTAATTTTTTAAATTATGCAACAATATTTGGAGGAACTTTTAGTGGGGACAATTTACATAATGCTGGAACAATTAATGGAGGAACTTTCAGTGGGGACACTTTTTATAATGATAACCTTGGCAATATCTATGGCGGGGCGTTTATAGGCACTAGTTTAACTAATGATAATGTTGGGGGAGCTATTTATGGAGGTCTTTTTTCTTATAATACCATAACAAATTCTGGTTCTATTATTAATGGTGGAGTATTTATAGCAAATAATTTCGTAAATACTTTGGGAACTGTTTATGGAGGTCAATGGTTACAAAAAGGATCTATCAAAATAGATGGGATTCGTCAAAAAGGGAGTGTAAATCCGGTTCCTCGTTCAGCGATTGAGGGATTTAAAACAATCGAATGTGATTCTGATGTTATCGGTGGCGGATTACTATAAAATCGACTATATTTTACACATATTTTATCGTTAAACAAAAAGTAATTTTTACTTTTAGAATTGATGTTGTTTGCTAAAAACCATCACTTTAGTCCATTTCTCTTAGTAATTTTTACTTGATAAAAGCTGTGTAAACATGTTGTAAGTGATTGATAATAAGACAGAAGCTGTTATAAATTTTCAGGCCCTATTAATATAAGTTCTAAAAGGAATTATAAAAAGGGATATATTATTAGGTGGTCCGGGAGAAAAAATTGAAAAAATTTTCTATCCAACAAGGAATCTATGATTGCCAATATCCACATATTTATGAGGTTGCGTTTTACCTTTATCCTTATAAGCCCAATTTGGTTTCACTTTGTTAGGATTAAAATAATGTTCCCATGTTCCAGATGGTTGAAAACTTCCATTAACCATAGACTTAGCTATCTCCATTGATTTATCCCACATTGGTCCGCTGTTTTGTTTCATGTTCGTCCAATCTTTTTCTGAAGCTTGGTTCCAACAACTAAACTGTTTTGGTTGTTTGATGACGGCTACCATACCTGATGGAGTTTTATTACTTCGATTATAAATTACAGAGGCAATTGCTTTCAACCCTTCCTCTGATTCGCTTTTGCCTTCTGCATATAGAGTTCTAGCAATAATATTGATTTGAATTTTTTGTTCCTGACTCTGTTCTTGATTCTTTTTTGTTTGTTCAGGACCTTTTGTTAAAGGAGTGGTATTGTTCATATTATCTTTTCCTTGTGGTAAAGTTGAATTTTGGTATTTATTGATTGCGTCTACTACTTGTTTGTTATTTAAAGCATTTTCTATATCTGATTGACTTACCCCAAATTCTTGTGCGGCTTTATCAATATCTTGTCGATCTGCATACCCACGCCACGCACTATTCCCCATTATTGCTATCAATGCAGACAGTAACGCCGCAGGGATATATTCTTTCAATCCTGCTTCTTTTTCAATTTGTGCTAATTTATACCAGTTAACATACATAGGAATCTCCATTAGTTTTATAGAATAATTCTATAAAGGAGGGTTCTATACCTTGAAAAAGAAGCAAAATATTTTAGAATGGATTAAAACGCATGTACGTCCTCATGTCGGATTTAGAGATGAGAGCGATAAATTGTATAATAGCCATGAATCGGAAACGGAAGACAATAAAGCTGATTGGGACGATAAAATTAAGAAAAACGCCATAGTCGGTGTTAAGATTAAATGGAAATTTTAGATGTATAATAGCATGCAACTAGAATAACCAATAAGGATTGTATTATGGAAATAGAAAATCAAATCGAAAACAGTAAAATTAATTGTCAAGCATCAAATGGCTCTCGTTATAGGGATATAATTGGTATTTTGATGTCTAACCCTCCTAAATCAATATCAATTGGCGATTTAGATGAAAAAGGGGATATGACATTTTCTATTTGCATGAAAGAACTCGGACTTGATTATAAAGATTACCGTAATTATGAAAATGAATTTTTCTCCAGATTCATCATAGACTTTATTGGAGAACTGATGGTAAGAGAAAATTTAAATGAATTTGTAAACAGTATGAAGGATTATGGCGTAGAACAATACATGTCTGTTATAGAAACGTATGGCAGTCACAAGCAATTTGGAATAAAAGCACAAAAAGGTCTATTGATTTTCAAGTTTCATGTTTCGTTTATTAAAAACATATTGACTGAAGACTTAAGGGAACTTTTGTAATGGACATTGGTAAAACCATTGTTTATGTTCCTGCGGGAGCTAAAATAAATGTTGAAAACACACGAATGGACGATCCAAAGGTCGATTATGAAAAACGACGATCTAAAACAGTAACAGAAGAAATTAAGAAAATATCGGGCGGAAAATATGGAAGAAAATCAAATGACGGAAAATAATTACTTATCTTTGGAATCTGTTCCGAATATACAAATTAAAAATATTCGCATACAAAACTTCAAAGCCTATGACGATTTCACTATGGACTTTACAAAGAATGACAAAAACGTAAAACCTTTCATATGCTTTATCGGTGAAAACGGAGTTGGTAAATCAACGGTTTTAAATGCTATACAAATGCTTTTCCAGAGATATGACGGATATGATAGCGAACGTCTTATTAATCAAATGCAAACATGCGTAAGACATGTTTCTAGCTCCAAAACAAATGCATGCGTGGATGATTTCTTAATCGAAGCAGAAATTAAATACGAAAATGGAGATTATAAGGTTAGTCTAAATAAAAACGGTTTTATAGAAGACCATCCAAATGAGATAAAGCAACTTTTATATAGACTTTGTTACTATACCAAGTTTGACAGAGATTTGCATCAATTCCAATTAACAAGAGATAAATGGAGTATATTTAAGGCATTATTTGAATCAGTTACGGGATATGAGATAGAAGAAATGACAGATCTTTTTTCATATAGCGAAGATCCAGTTCAAGCTAAACTTATGGATAAATATATACTTGGATTTTTAGTTAAAAAGCCTTTTGAAACAATATCCCACAAAGAATGCAGCAATGGAGAGAAAAAGGTAATTAAATCGTTCTCAACGCTGTTAAATCTTGAGATTTCACCTAGGGTAATACTAATTGATGATATCGCAATGCATGTCGCACTTAGCCGTCATATAGCGTTAATTGAGGCGATGCAGAGATGTTATCCAAATAGCCAGATATTCTCAACGACACATAGCTATCGTATTACCAAGAGTTTACGAAGAATTGATGAAATATATGATTTGAGAGTTATGCATGCCGATAAGATTGTTGCTTCGGAGCCATGGAGACTGAGGTTGATGGATGAAATTGATGACGCTTTGTATAAACTTGATGGTTTGAATGCCGAAAATAGTACAAATCTATATGATATTGGAAAAAAAATAAGAGTTTGTTGTCTGTTGCCTATATGGGACTTACACGATTTTCAAAAACACGTTATGAAATTCTTAAAGGAAGTTTCAGATTTATACGTAATAGGTATGTTACCTCGCGATGGTAATTCGATTGAGGCTTGATAATAGAAAAAATTAAAATTGGTAATGTGGGGAGAAATTTATGTCAATTAAAGCATTGCAAGAGTACACTCGTTTTTCAAAATACGCGAAATATAATCCAGAAGCGGGTAGAAGAGAGTTTTGGGATGAACAGGTAGAAAGAGTTTTTAAAATGCACAGGGAAAAGTTGGGCGATTCTCTATACGGACAGATAAAAGAGGATATGGAGTTTGCTCAAAGAATGGTTGAAAAGAAAAGAGTTCTTGGTTCTCAAAGGGCTTTACAGTTTGGTGGAGCACCTATTTTAAAGAAAAATCCAAGGATGTTCAATTGTACGGTTTCATATTGCGATAGACCAAGATTCTTTCAAGAGTGTATATATCTTTTGCTTTGCGGTTGCGGTTGTGGATTTTCTGTTCAAAAACATCATGTAGATAAATTGCCTAAGCTAGTACTCCCCTTGTTAGAAAAGAAAGTTTATCAAATTCCAGATTCAATCGAAGGGTGGTCTGATGCATTGGGCGTTTTAATGTGTTCATATTTTGATAGCGATTTAACGGAATTCCAAGATTACAGAGGGTTCCAAGTTGAATTTGATTATTCATTAATCCGTCCAGAAGGAGCGACACTGTCTTCTGGAGGAAAGGCACCTGGTCCCGATGGTTTGATGAGAGCGATTGAAAAGATTCGTTATCTTTTGAATAAGACAACAATTCATAATGGCAAATTGCGTCCAATTGATGCTTATGATGTTTGTATGCATGCTTCTGATGCGGTTTTAAGCGGAGGAATAAGAAGATCTGCTTCGATTTGTATATTTTCGCCAGACGATGAAGACATGATAAAAGCCAAAACCGGTTCTTGGTTTATTGAGAATCCACAGAGAGGGCGATCTAATAATTCTGTTCTATTAGTAAGAAACGAAACTACAAAAGAACAATTTTCTAAGTTGATGCATTCTGTAAAGGAATTTGGGGAGCCAGGGTTTATATGGACGGATTGTAGAGATATGCTCTACAATCCTTGTGTTGAGGTCGGATTATTTGCATACTTCGATCTTGATGATCCGAAGAATAGGATTTTAATAAATTCGAATGAAGAATATAAAAAATCAGTAGAGATTGAGAAGAAGAGGCAAAGTAATGATAAAATGCTTTCTGGATGGGAATTTTGTAATCTTTGCGAAATCAACATGAAGAAGTGTAAGACGGAAGAAGAATTTATGGAGTCTTGCAGAGCAGCATCTATTATCGGAAGCGTTCAAGCATCATATAGTCATTTCCCATATCTTGGTGGTGTTACCGATATGATAGTCAAAAGAGAGGCATTGCTTGGCGTTTCAATGACTGGAATGGCAGATTCTCCAGATATCGCCTTCAATCCCGAAATACAGAGAAAAGGAGCGAAAGTTGTTTTGGATACAAACGAAAGAATATCTAAAATAATTGGAACAAATGTATGCGCTAGAGGTACTTGTGTGAAACCGGCTGGGTCCACGAGTTGCGTCTTGGGCAGTGCTTCTGGCATTCATCCTCATCATGCGAAACGATATTTGAGAAGAGTTCAAGCTAATAAATTAGAAGTACCATTGCAGCATTTTCAAAAATATAATCCGTTGGCAATAGAAAATTCTGTTTGGTCTGCAAATAATACAGATGTAGTTGTTACATTTTTGTGCGAAGTTCCAGATGGCGTTAAAACAAAGAATCAAGTGAACGCCATAACATTACTTGAGAATGTAAAGTTGACGCAACAGAATTGGGTTGAGTGTGGCACCAGGGTTGAAGAATGTATTAGACCTTGGCTGAGACATAATGTTAGCAATACATGTACTGTTAAGCCTGAAGAATGGGAAGTAGTCGAGAATTTCATATATGACAATAAAGCTTGGTTCGCTGGAATATCTTTGCTTCCTGCATCTGGAGACAAGGATTATCCTCAGGCACCATTTACAGCGGTATATACTCCAACTGAAACCGTTAGAAAATACGGCGATGGAAGCTTGTTTGGTAGTGGATTGATAGTTGATGGTCATCACGCCTTTGACAATGACTTATGGGCGGCTTGCGACTGTGCGTTGGGCGTTGGAGAGGTATTGGACGTAAAAGCTTTGAGAGTCAAAATCGAAATTGCATTTAAGACAAACGGACAGTATTGGAAGGATGAGGGTCTTAGTCCAGAAAGCCCTGAAAGACTTTTAAATGCATGGTTGAAGCATAACGTCAAGAACTACAATAAGAAAGTAGACTGGGTAAGAAGGGCTAAACAGTTTGCGACTCGTTATTTCAATGATGATTTGAGAGAAATGACATATTGCCTAAAGGATATTTATAATTGGAAGGTGTGGTGTGATTTGTCTAGAGAATATGTTGAAGTTGATTGGTCGCAATGTTTTGAAACGGAACAAGGTGCAATGGACACTGAAGCTGGAAGTGCGTGTTCGGGTGGAAAATGCGAGTTGGGTGATTTAGGAATCATGATTGAACAGAAGCAACAAGACAAAAAATAATAAGAATTGTTATTAGAAAAGGGTAAAGGCACGTTAGTTAGGAATTAATTAACGTGCCTTTTTTGTGTTTAAATTTGTATAATGGTGGTAATATGAAGCTTAGAATTTATAAAAGTAATGATAGATATGAATTTTCTGTTGATGGATTTTCTTCTGTAATTCATCATAAATGCGTCCCGAATATACAAAAGGATTATAAATTCGCATATCAAGCTATGGCGGATGCTAAAAAGTTGGCTTATAAAAAGTCATACCATATCGAATCTATAAAGATGCAACGATTTGCTGTTGAAGATTTGTCAAAACCAGTGATACAAGATCCTGAAGCTGAAGATTTGTTAATTGGTCATTACAAGACAATGTTGAAAGATATGACACAGAAAGTAATGGGCATAGACAATAATGGTGAAGATGAACGTAAATTAACTTATTTAGTTTTGGTTTCTCAAGTGGATGATTTGTTGAGAGTTAAAGAGGCATTGGAAGAAGAAGGGCAGGATGCAGAAATTGATAAATTAATTGATGGATATCGAAAGATAGCTCAAAAACATTTTAGTGAATATTTGGCTAAAGATAAAAAAGAAAAAGATGAAGCAGAAGATGCTCCAGCGGCTCCAGTTGCTCCTAATATGCCAGAAATGGGAGGGCAGGCACCAGCAGAACCGAATATGACTATGGCTTCTAAAAAGATAAATTTAACAGATGATGATTTGTCAGACCTTTTTGAGCATTATGGGAGTATGACATGCAAAGCCATTTCGAAACACCATCCAGATGCGATTTTTAAGACAGCTTTAAAAGACGGAATTATAGATATCGTAGGGTTAGATAGTGGAGATAAGTTGCTTTCTGTTCATGTAAATGATAAGTTTAATGTTAGCAATATCATTCCATTGGGGATTGTTGCTGAGAGTTATCCTTCCTATTCGCCAAAATTTTATCAGAGATATTGGAAACCTGTAGTGGAGGCTATAGGGCATTTTTATTTAGATGAGTTTGATTCGCTCATTGTTCCTGAGCTTGGAGCTTTGCCTGACATGCCAAACGATGAAGGTTCTTTTGACATTATGAGTTGGAATCCATATGAATCTAAAGAGAAGCCTATTAGTTTGTCATTTAATAATAAATCTCCAATATGGAAAGTGTTGTCGTCTAAAAATAAGTTTGTAAAAGCTAATAAATATACAGAAGAAGATTTTATGGTCAATCAGCCGACTAGAGTAATGTGCATTGACAGTAACATGGATTTGTTTAAAAAAGTTGGTGAAGTTGTTCAAATTGCTCCGATGGCTGAGGGTTTTTATATTGATGTTAATTTTGGCCGCAAGATAGTTAGATTGTCGCCAGAGCAAATAGAAATAATAGATGGGATTTAATGCAATATACAATTTTTAGAAAAACGTTTGGAACTAAACAAATTATTAAGTTCTGTGAATTCAAGACAGATAATCCAATAAGTGATATTATATGGGTTGAAGATTTAGGGATTGTATATACTTCAAATAATATTTTAGGGCTTATTTCTGTTGATGGAGAACATTTTGATAAGTGGAAAGGGGATATTGATTCTGACTCGCCAAAAGACGGCAGCAATCCATATTTTGGTTATTTGTCTGGATTGAGTTATTGTTCTAAAAATAAAAAGATATTTGTTGGCGAGGATGGTGGTAGAGATATACGTGTCATTGATGTAAGGGATAATTATACATCTTCTTTGGTAAAAGGCAACAGTAGAGTAATGATTGATAATACATTAAGGAAGATTGGTAAAAATACAGAGGTTTATATTTCTGTCGATAAAAGGAGAAATGTATTATTGGCATATCCATTGATTCGCAAATGTTTTTATTTTTCGAATTGCGAATTAAAACATGTTCTTGGCGATGGTAAATGTCGTTTCGCAAATGGGAGTGATGTTTTTTGTACTTCTATTGGTAATCCATCTGGAGTCGTGTGCAATGAAAGCGAATTTTATATTGCAGATTCATGTTGTGGATTGATACGTAAATTCGATGGAAAAAAAATTAGTGTTTTGTGTGGTAAGCCTAATGAACCTATTTTAAAAAGTCCATCTAAGTTATTGATTCAGAAGAATTCGTTATCTATATTGTGTAGCAATTCAATTAAAATGTTTTCTTTTTCAACTGGAGAGCTTGGGAAGGGTTCGGCATATGAGTCGGATAAAATATTGAATATAACCAACGATGACAGTAATGGTTTATATATATTGGAGGGAGTAAATGCCTAAAGTTAAAGTTGAAGAAAATAAACACAATCCGTTGTTTGATGCGATAAGAAGGATCGAATTAGAGAATCCAGAAATTGTAGACCAAGATGACCGTTATAAGATCGTAGACATAATGGAATTTTGCAACGGGAAGCAATATCTGGATATTCCTGGCAATAAGATTAAATTGTTTCCTGGTCAATCTGTTATTTTAAAGACGTTTTATAAAGGAACAATTGGCAATGAACATATAACTTTAAATCAAGAAGAGTGGGAGTGGTTATATGCTCGACAAGATGATGTTGAGATAGACGGGGTTACATATGAGCGTAATTTGAGAGACGTTATCCAAAAGATCCACGCGAAGGAAAAGGACGAGACTTATAAACCGTTTACGCAGTTGGTGTTAGTACTAGGACGTAGAGCGACGAAAACTTTTTTAGCATCAATTATAACGGCTTATGAGGCATATAAGTTGATTCTCATTAATAACGGCGACCCTCATAGATATTACAATCTTCCTAACGATGATGAAATAGCTATAATTAATGTCGCGTTGTCTCAGAAACAGGCAGGTAGATTGTTCGGTCAAGTTCAATCAAGATTACGTAACTCTCCATTTTTCAAAGGACGTATCGCAAAAGAAACTTCTGATACTATTCGTCTTTATACAGATAGAGACTTGCAAAAGAAAAGCGAAGGAGCCATTTTAAGTATACAGGGTTCTATTTTACTGTTGTGCGGACATAGTAATCCAGACTCTTTGGCTGGTTATAGTGCAATATTGTTATTGTTTGATGAAATCGCGTTCTATGATGAAACGGGGAAAGTTACTGGTAAATATTTCGTAAACCGTTTAAAACCTTCGTTGTCTAAGTTTTACAAATTCAATGAAGGCAAAGTGGTTATGATTTCATCTCCAAACGTCAAGAATGGGGCGTTTTATGATGCTTTTATGGAGGCGACGGACAGTGACAAGGATATTAGTGATTCTTGTTTGTCTTTCCAATTGCCGACATGGGACATAAATCTTGACGTTCCATATGAAGAACCAGAATTGGCTAAAACTAGGAATGCCAATCCAGAGATGTTCAAGATAGAATTTGGAGGTCAATGGGCTGAAGGTGGATCTTATACAAATTATTTTGACGCTGGAGCGGTTGACAGATGCATTAGATATGAGCTTGGACCACATCAACGTCCTCATCCGCGATGCAATTATTATATTCATGTCGATCCAGCTAAGAAAAGCAATAATTATGCTGCTATAATGGTCGCTAAAGAACGATATCTTACGCCGCTAGGACAAAAAAGAAATAGATGTTCATTAGCGGGAGTTTGGGTTTGGAAGCCGACTCCAGGTCTTGGACTTTTGTTTGATGAGATTGATACATATATAATCCAAATATGTTCTAGATTCCACCCTATGTCTGTTACTTATGACGATTATCATTCTGTACATAGCGTTCAAAGATTGAGGGGGCATGGGATTAATTGCACTCAAATCTCGTTTAATGATAGGGTTAAATGTAAGGTTTATCAGAATTTAAACAATATGATGTTATATCAACCTGAACCAGAAATACTTCTATATGATAATAGTCCTGAAACAACTTTGCTTATAGCTGAATTGAAAGAATTAAAGATAAAAAGAACAAAAAGAGGATATTCGATTATGCCAGATAAACATGGAGATATCGCAAGTGACGATTTAAGTGATTGTTTAGCTGGAGCTTGTTCGGCGGCGAATGAGGGTCTAAGAATGGCTTTACCTGGTCCAGTTACGGTTAGATTAGGAAGTCACTGGTAAATAAAGGATTTTTGATTTAGTTTATAGAAAAAAGTTTGAGGATGTCCATATCAATAATAAGGAGATGTTAATTATGAAGTTTAATTTGAAAAAATTTGCAGAAAAAAGTAATGAAGGTAATAAACATACAGAACAGAGATTGAAGAGCGAACATTCTGAAGCTCCTACATCTATAACTCAAAAACAACTTGAGAACAATAGAGTTCCTGAGAAAAACGTAACAATGGAAGCCTTATTGGACTCTAAACGTTTGGGCGGGTCAGATAAAATTATTGAGAAAGGGCTTAATGATGCCAAGGGTGGATTGCATAAGCACAGAAATGCTGGGGCTTATTCTGGCGATTTAAATAAGGTTGAAGAAAAGCGTTTAAGCATGAAAACTCAGGAAAAGGAAAAATATGAAGCTGCATCATCAACGCCATCAAATAAGCGTTGGTGGGATAATCTTAAGGCTAGTGCTACTAAGAAGGTTGTAATAGCTTCAGATGAGTTGGATTTTGAAGGTGGAGATAGATGGAATAGAACTAATGATTCAGCTTGGGCGGGGGCAGATGAAGATGGCGTTCTGGAAGATCAGGATTTTGATTTAGATGTCATGGATTCTCCCGACGAGGATGTTGTTGACGATAATGGTGGTAAGCCTTTGTCGATTGCAGAAGTTAGACCCGTTGACAGTCCGATAGGTAAAGGTTTGTATGCGGTTCTTGACATTACGCAGTCTGGTGCTCAACTTAGTCCTGAAGAATTGCAAGAAGCTGCTTACAATATGGTTATCGATGAAGGTTATGGATATCTTGCAAACGTTTCGGGATTTACGCCAGAATCGTTCAAAGTAAAGGCAGATCAGGTGGTTGCTCGTTTATTTGGAGATGAGTTTTATCCAAAAGGTAATATGGCGGAAGAATCGGAACCGGATTTGATGGAAGATAATCCGTTTATTGTTTCTGATTTGCAACAGACTGACGTGGATGGAATTGTTCTTGGTACAGTTAACGTAGATCCTCAATCAATGGAACTTGTTCAATCTATGGACGACGATGATGTACGCAGCCAGGTTATGGATGCCATTCTTGCCAAGCATGATAATATAAATGTTGAAAGCGATGGTCTTGATTTAGAAAAACTTTTAAGTGGCGAAATTAGTTTCGTTGGTGAAGTTTCTCGTAAGCGTCCAAAACGCAAAGCTCCCGAAAGTTGGGAGAATGTTGTTGGTAAGCCAATCGCGTCTACGGATTTTGATATTGTCGTATTATCTAACACAAAAAAAAATTAGATAGAGAAAGAATTGATAAGATTGCTGATTCGTTCTTGAAAAATTTTGATGAATTCAATTTCGAGAAGTCAAATAAGGAACTTCAAGAAACTATTGATGTGTGCGAGATAAAAGGTCAAGATAGAGTTCATCTAATGGCTAAGATTAAAAAAGAACTTGGTCGCAAGAATATTTCTTTAGATTTCCTTGAACTTTAATGTTGAAAAATCTGTATAATATTAATTGAGGAAGATAAAATCAATTACATTATAGGAGATTTAATATGAAGGTTACGATTAAGGGGATTACTGATTCAACGATTGCATTTAACACTCTAGGAATTATTGTTCGTGGAAATTCAAACAAGAATGATTCTGGCAGTTGTGCATATCATATTGACATTGATACGGTAGACAAGCAGAATGAAATCAATTGTTTGGTCAATGCTAAATTTATTACTGTCGAGAGCGAAGAGCCGATTGAACAGAAAAAGCCAATAATTGAAGTGTGTTGCGATAATCCTTTTGATATTGTTCCTGTAGTCGTTTCTAAAGAAGATACCGTTTTTGTAGATTCTGATGATGGCATTGAAGATTGTCAAGCAGTCGCGGATATTGATGAATGTTTTGAGACCGATGTTGATTTTGAACGCAAAGCTTATGAAAATGAATATATTACAGATTGTGAATTCGATAAATTAATTACAGATACCATTCCAACGACTAATTGTACCAGTACGGAGTCTGTTGAAGAATCAAAAGTTGTTGGCAAGCGTGGAAGACCAAAGGGATCTAAGAATGTTAAAGGTGTTAAGCAAAAAGAAGAAGTCAAAAATCCAATTACTCCTAAGAAAATAACTAAAAGTTCTACAGTTGGGTTGAAGGATGGTTCAGATGTTGTTGTAATGACTTCCGAAGGACCTCGAACTGGACAGATGAAGAGAAATGCAATTGGCGATATGAATGATAATGAAACAACAAAGGCTTCTATTGATGCAATGGAAGCGTTGGATAAGGAAGAGAGAGAAAGTAGGGATTCTGAGCCAATTGATGAAAGCAAACTTGATTTATCGGAGAGAATGGGTCTTAAGGCAGTTGTTTCGTGTGGGGAGGGTAGTGCTCAATCCGTATCTATGAAGAATTCTGTTATTCCAGAAGCAGATCAAATTAAAGCGAGGGGAATAAATTTCATTGATGCACCAGAAGTGGAACATGAAGAGTCTGCATTGATTGATGAAGACAAAGACAATGATGACGGATTGGCCTTTTTAGAATATTAAAAGGTTTTTCTATTGATAAATTGAAATATATTCATCATGAGGACCATTAGAATTCAAAAAACCGCTAGAACATTTATGCCAGAGATAATCGCTCCAGGCACAGGTCTTTCTCCAGCTACTAACAAATCTGTAATACCTACCAATAATGTAACAACAATTCAAGATATTCTTGACGGTAGCACATATAAAATTCCCGATGCAAACGGCAATTGGGGCAAAGGCGAAGATATTTCTCATTCATTTGTAGAAGAAGGCGATTTATATAAACGTCGTGAAAGGGATTTTGAAATATTGACAAAAATGACTAGACCGTTAATTGATCAAACTGAAAAGTGGGAGGTCAGAGTGCCTGGTGGTTCTAAAACGTTCCCATCTTTCGCTTTAGTTCAGGAATTCCGTGAAAAAATGAAACAGAAAGGGATTCCTATAAAATGGGTTGAGAAAGTAGCTCAAACTCAAGATCGTTCCCAAACGGTATCTTTGTCATTGAAAAAAACATTTAAAGTTGAATCGATAGACACTCAAAGTTCCATTAAAGAAACTGGAGCGGCGTTTTGTGTAGCTCCTAATGTATTTGTTACTTGTGCTCATGTTGTTATAAAATATGACAAAAACGTTGAAAACAATTTTGATTCCATTGATTATTCTGAAAGATTGCAGATAAGCATAATTCAAAATGGGATGAAAGTTCCCGCCAATGTAATTGCAATAAATGGCTCTTTGGATCTTGCTATTTTACAAGCAGATATAGATTTAGCTCCATTCAAACTAGATGTTGATTCAATGCAGGTTGGCGACGATATATTAACGATAGGCAGTCCACATGGTTTCGAGAACAATGTTTCATTTGGTAATATTGGGTCAATTGGCAAACAAATATATGGACATCGTGGTGCTCCAAAGTATTTTTTCATTGATGCACCTGTTTTTCACGGTAATAGTGGCGGTCCTATAGTGAATGTTAGTAGCGGCAAGGTTGTAGGTGTATTAACTTCTATTGTTGCTCAAAACGGAGAATATGGATTAAACGTAGGTTTGCCATCGGTTTATATACGAAATTTCTGTATAATAAATAATATAGTTACAGAATAATATAGAAATAATTCATTGACAAGGAGCATTATGAGCGATGTTGTAGTCCGTTTGACGGTAAATAAGAAAAATGGAAGCTATTCAGCCAAGATATTAAGTCATCAGGGAGGCAGCTCTTGTGGTGATGGAATTGATGATGAAATCGTACAAGATCTTTTAAATGCCGAAATTCCTGGTTTTGGAGAGTTAGCTGTCGCTGGTGATTCTGGCAAGACATCTGAGTATTTTGAAGAGAAGCAAGCTAAAAAAGGCAAATCTTATCGTCCTGTCGGTGGTTTTGGAGAAGAGGAAGAAGGTTCTGCAAAACAAAAAGAATTGCATTTGGGTTATGGGGTGTAAATTATGGAAAAATCCAACATATATGATTTAAAAGATAGTTTGAAAGATTTAGACTGTTATTTTATACACGAATTATTAAATATCCCAATCAGCGGAAAGAATCGCTCATATTTTAGAGAAGAAACATTAAAATATTGGTTATTAGAAGGAATGCATAAGTACGAAGATGACGATAAATCAATTGTATACGCAGCTATTGAATCTATGAAAGTAGTCATAGAAGATATTGAAAAACAACATCCATTGGTTGAAATTATGATTGGGAATTTTGAAGACCAGAAATATGCAAAAGAAATATTTTTGAGTTTGATTAACGATTATTCAAAATTACTAGAAGCGAACGAGGAGGATTAGATGGAAGTAGTAGGAGATAGTTTTCAGATTAGATTGGTTGATAAATCGTATGAAAAAACTGTTGGTGTTGGTATGGTAATGGATATAAAATGTGAAAAATCTAACAGTGGTTGGACAAATATTATTATTGAACTAACAAAAGAGCAAATTAAAAAATTGGGCGAAGATTTAATTAGAATAAGCGAACAGTAAAAGTAAAAATATTTCAAAAGCGACAAATTAATATTAATTTGTCGCTTTTTTGTTTCAAAGGATAATTCAAAGGAAAAATAGAAAATAAATATTATGCAAAAGAAATCTCAAAGTAATTATTCAGAGTATTATCAAGGAACTATGCCAACATATAGACCCGGTGGAGGCGTTGACTTTTCACAACTATCATCTTCTTTTTCAAGAACATCAGATGTAATGAATCTTGTTTATCAGTACGCCCCAGATATATCTAGGGAAGTTTCTTATATTTTTGACTTTTCTAATCAAGGAGCTTACGGAGTTTATATTCCAGCATTAGTTGAAGAAGTTAAAACAAATGAACTTAAAAAACAGTTGGAACAAAGAAATTACGAAGTTAAAGAAGAGAACGGGATGATGGTTGCCTATCCGAAAGACGGTTCTGAAGAAGACAATGAAAAAATCAAAGACGAGATAAAACAATTGTGGGATCGTATAAATGCAGGCAAGAGTGAAGTGCTTGGCGTTAATATGAACAAAGTTAAAAGCTCAACTGAAGAAAATATGAAACAATTAATAGCAGCTGCCGAAAATGCAGGCGTTCCTATTTCAAACCCTCAACTGTTATGGGATATGTTAACTATGCTAGAATTAGGCGCAACAATAATTCATGAGTGGGAACATTCGAGAGGCGGCGACGAGGGGGCTTCTGAGGGTAGAGAACGCGATTTCGTTAATTCAACTATGCCAATAATTAAACAGAAGTATAAGGATGAGTCTGGAGAAGAAATGCCAGTAGGTAATTCTACTTTAGCCAAGAATAAAAGCTGGTATCGTTTTGCTCAATATATGAATTATATCCCAAGCCATATTAGGAATAAACCGACAGGATCTGATTTGTCAGGGAGAGGAGGGAAAATTCCAACTGGTGACGGTAATTTAGCAGATTGGGGTATGATGATGCAACAAAACCAAAAAGAACCTATTGAAAACAGATTAGGGAGAGGGTTTGTATGGCCGTTAGCGAAAGGGTTGGTTCAAGAACATCAAACTATAGAAGAACAGCTTAGAAGACAGACGGCGGGGGATTGCGTTCCAGATGCTTCGTTGATTTATGAAGAATTATTGGCGAAAGATAGAGACAGTACGCAAGGTTATAAGACATTAGAACAATTAATGGAAGAACGTAGACCTCAGCCTATTATGGTTCCATTAGAAAAGACGGCTTCTAAAATCAAAAAAGAAGCAACATTGTTCGGATGGTATAACAATCTTGATATTTCTGATGGATCTACGCTTCAAGGGATGGGCGATAGGGTAATGAAATGGGATGATAGAGATGAATCATTCAGTGCGGAAGAATCAGAGATAAGGGAGCAGCCCCGTTATAATCCATCTTATGACTTGAAGGGGTTTTATTATAGATGGATTGAACCACGATTTAAGCCGCAATTGTGGGATGATATGACGCAAGATTTATCGAATACTCATCCTGCCAAAAGGTTTGCTCAAATTGATTCTGAATCGGATATGCCAAAAATGCTTAATATTTTGGAAACCATTAAGGATAGGATATTGTCTGGCAAAATGAAAGCGTCAAGACTTATCATAACGAGCGATATATACCAATTTGTACGAAAGACTGTAGGGTGCGAAGGCGTTAATATAAAGGCTTTTAAATTTGGCAAGACAGAGCAAAATGAGTCTATTTATGCAGTTTGGATTGTAGATCCTTCTGTTGATTCTGGAACTTTGAAAAAAGCAGAAGGAAAATTTCAAATGTCAGCCGCTCCAGATGCTTTAGCTGATTTGGTTGAAGATTTGCTTGGTTTTTCCAGTTATAGGGTCAATGTAGTTGAAGAGATAGTAAATGCAGCCGCTTTAATTAGTAAAAAGTATGGGATTGACGATTTGTGTGTTATAGGAACATATGCTAGAGAAAGGGCGTATGGAAACGATAAACCTGATGTAGAGGAACTTGATTTTTCCACTGAGTCTCCTTTTAAAAATGCAAAAGTTGGTCAATTATTGGCTGATACTCTTGGTATAACTCCAGAAATTAACACGAAATTAACTTTTGCTTATAAAGGAGTTAAGGTTGAGTTTAGTTTGGTCAATAAAAAGGAAGAGATAGCTCGTCTTTCATTGTTGAAAGTTAAAAATAACAATCAGATAATGATTGATTTATTAAACAGAGATTTTACTATAAATATGTTTGTTTATAACGTTTCCAGCAAAGAGATATTAGACCCGTTTAAGGTTGCCAAAGGTGCCATGAGAAATAAGACGGTTGAGACTCTTTTGAAATCAGAAGCTATTATCAAGAATAATCCAATTTTAATTCTTCGGGCTTTGAAGTTGGTTTTGAAGTATAAAATGAAAATAGATGCAGATTTAGAAAGGACAATGATATCATATGGTGGAAGATTATTTAAAGGTCAATATACTGATTTTGAATTATTGTTTGCTAGAGAGAGTATAAAGGATGAAGGTAAATATGAGGCGGACAAGTTATTTGATGCGTTCGGGTTGTGGAAGATTAAGAAAATAGAATAAGGAGAATTATGAAAATTGTGACGGCAAACAAGAAACAGAAATTGGTTTTGTCAAAGAAAGAGTGGCAATCAATCGGTAAAAAAGCAGGTTGGATGAAAATGGCAGAAGTAGAAATGATGACCGATAGAGAATGGGTGTGTCAAACGTGCGGGAATAAAAAAAATCTACCTAAGTTTCAAGTTGAAATGCAACCAAGAAAATTTTCAGTGGGGAAACAGGGAGAGGATTGGTGTCCAAAATGTAAATATAAGACCGATCATATGGTAAAATCGAAATAATCAAAAAATAACAAATTAAATGGCGAGGTAATATTTATGAAATTAGTTAAAACTGCAAGTGGAAAACAAACAATAAAGATTTCCAAGAAAGAATGGACTTCTATTGGTAAAAAAGCGGGTTGGGACGATCTTCGAGACTCCATAGAAGATAGAGGTGGATATACGGGAGATGATAATTTTCGCAAATTAGAAGCTGCTGCAAGATCAACAGATACCATAACTATAACAAGTCCTCGTATACATGGAACTTTTACTAAATTTAAGATTCATAGTGAACCGTCAGAATATCGTGCATTTGGCATTAAACTAGAGCAGGGGATGATATATGTATCTGAGGATAGTGTTAAAGATTGGAACGTAAACGATAATGGCGTAACTATTAATTTGATGTAATATTTATTGAATGCTGAGCGAGAAACAATATTAAAAACGGGAGGGGAATTATGAAGATAGTAAAAACAGCTAGTGGTAAACAAACAATTAAGATGTCTAAATCAGAATGGACAGATATCGGCAAAAAAGCTGGATGGATGAAAGAGGCTATGTCAGAACCTATTAGCTTATCTTCTCATTTGTCTCAGATTGAAGATGGCTTGAGAAATATAAATGGGCAAGATTTTATAGATTTAATTTCTTCATTTATTGGACCAAATATAACTAATAAAATAATAGAGAGAATAAAACAGGAAAGTTCTAACCCAAAAAAACAAGTAGTTGAGCCCGATTTCAAAAACGCTCTAAATCCAAGAGAATAAGGATAATATTATGAAATTAATAAAAACAGCAAGTGGTAAACAAACAATAAAGATTTCCAAGAAAGAGTGGACAGATATTGGTAAAAAAGCGGGATGGATGAAAAAGGCTCAATTTGCAAACGTTCAAAAAGAGATATCTGAAGTGCAAACAATATCTCAGTCGCTATATGACGGAATTGAAGAGGGTAGAATTAAGCTTGAAATTATTGCGAGAGAAGTCGGTTCCGATACTCTTGGAATAGGGTCTGTAACTAAAAAAATAAACAAAGAAGATGCAAGAAAACTATATCGTATTTATAAGACTTTAAAAGATAGACTTCAGTTTTGGATAAGCCCACTAAACACAATTCATGACGCTACAAATCCACAAAATATTAGTAATGATTTGTCAACAGACAGGGCTGATTTGACGGAAACAACAGATTTTTAAAAAGTTAAAAGGAGAATGAAATGAAATTAGTAAAAACAGCGAGTGGAAAACAAACGATTAAGATATCCAAGAAAGAGTGGACAGATATCGGCAAGAAAGCTGGATGGATGAAAGAGGCACAACAAACCGATGATGAAATGTGGGCGGGTATTGAAGAAGAGCAACAACAAAATATTATAAAAAACAAACTTAAAGGGAAAATTCAATATTTAATTTTAGCTGAAGGAATTCTCCAAGGCAATATGGAACATAGTGTAAAATTAGAACTAGAACGGCGAATTGACGAGTTTGCAGAGTGGGTTTCTTGGAACATTAAATAGAATAAGGAGTGTTATGAAATTAGTAAAAACAGCAAGTGGTAAACAAACAATTAAGATTTCCAAGAAAGAATGGACAAATATTGGTAAAAAAGCGGGTTGGATGAAATCGGCTCAATTTGATCAAAGCAGGGGGACAATTGAAATGGGAGATACCGGACAAGTCCAACAGGCTTCCCAAGAATTATTTACAAGCGTATCACAATTGACTCCTGACCAAAAAAATAAAATATTAAAATCGTTAAAAGCCACAATCACCAAAAAGAATATTACCGAACAAGAGGTGAACGATTTAATTGCAAATGGTTTAATGTCTCGTGGGATTGTAGACGGAGCATCTCTTTCTAATTATATTCAACAATTAAACTAACTTATAAAATTGATGCTTTTGGTTTATGGAAGATTAAGAAAACATTAAAGGAGATTAAATGAAATTAGTTAAAACAGCAAATGGAAAAGTTAAGGAGATATAAAATGCCTGTACCAATCCAATTAGTTAACGGACCAACAGAGAAAATAAAAAGCGATGGATTGCTTGATATTTCTTTTTTAGCCAATCATATGCCAAAAGAAGCTTCTGGATTGTCATACGGAGTTACTGATTCAGACGCAGACAATGTAATGAATATATGGCTTAATGCTAAAAAGATAGATAATGAGACATTTGAGATAAAATCAATGGATATAGATAATCAAACTATTATAAGACTTAAATCAAGAGGACTTATAAGTGGCGGAACTGATAATGTCAAATTTACTTCAAGAGGAAAAGGAATAGTAAAAACAATGTCATTGGGAGAAAGTAACAATTTCCTCAACAAGAAAAAAGAAAAAAGCTACACTGAGATATTAGCAAGTATGGATAAAAGAGGTAAAAAAGGATATAGAATCGCTGCTGATGGCGTTTATTCTGAATATTCTCATCTTTTAACTATGGCGGCACATATTTCAGATCTTGATAAAATGCTTATGTTAGCCAAATTAATGAAAGATTTGAAAGAGCATTTTCCAAATGGCAAGATTGAAACTTCCAGCAATTACCATTCGTTTGAGATGATGGACGAAGCTATGGGAACGTGTTGGATTGCTATATCTTATGACAAATGGAATCAGGAGTTATATATCGATAAATATTATGAGAGCGAGTATTTAAACAATCAAAATGCAAAAAACACTAGAATCCCTTGCGAATTTGAAAATTATGATAGTATGAAAAATAATGCTATAGCTGCGATGGAACAAATGAAAAACTCATAAGGTTAAATATGCAAGAAATAAACGTCGAATTAAATAAAAAACAATCTAGTGGAATCGAAATTTATGCCGAATTAAGCAAAAAACAATTTAATTTAATCCAAAACGGAGACGCGACAATAGAAGTTCCATATGGAGTCTCTATGAAAAATAAAATTGGTTCACGAGCATTACATTTTTATTGCGAGAATGACGATGCCGCTGAAGAATTAAGAGAAGGATTAGACGATAGCGGAATAGCTTGGCAATAAAAATGAAAAAATTATCAATAGAAATAGCCGATACACCTTCTAAAAGAGCTACAGGACTTATGGATAGAAAGTCTCTTGGCGAAAATAATGGAATGCTATTTAAATTTACTCATGATGATTATTTGAGATTCTGGATGAAGTCAACATACATCCCATTAGATATCGCATTTTTAAATGATGATGGCGTAATACTGCAAATATCAGAGATGTCTCCATTAAGTACGCGAATGATTTGTTCGAATTCACCTTGTAAAAACGCTTTGGAAGTTAATCGCGGATGGTTTAAGAAGAATGATATTGGAATTGGCGATAAGATTGGTGGTTTAGAAATAGCTGATAAAAAATATAGGTTAAATAAAAAAGCTCAAATGACTCCAATGCCTACACCTGATTCTGAAGCCACAGCCGATGGAATTCCTCCTACTCTTACGCCGCCTGCTGTAAATCCACCAACTGAAAATAAGGACGGAAACGAAACACAACAAGATCCTAGAGCGATGATGGTTTTAGATGATAGAGCTAAAGTTAGATATGCAGAACAGAGAAATTTAGCCATGCAGATTATTTATCAATCAAAAGAAAGTGGACAGGTTTTGCCTCCTAGAAAATTAATACCATCTCCTGGCGAGGGATATCCAATTAGAGTTAGCAGCGGTGGAGATTATTTTGTAGCTTTTGACTCTTCCCCGACTATAGCAGGAAGCACTTGGGAAATTTTAGGAAATCAAATTAAGCGGTTTTTATTTTCAAATATAATTGCTTTGGAAGTGTTAGAAGAATTTGTTGATTAATTTTTGAATAATAAAAAAGGATATTGAAAAAAATTAAAGAAAATGATAAATATGAAAACAACAACATTTAATCTTAACTCTTTTCGTAAGAAAGCGTATTACGAAGATGCAAAAGGGTTGATGCAAGGTCAAAGTAGAGGCTGGATGAATTGTTACAAGACTAAGGTTGCTGCTGGAATTTCGCCGCAAGAAGCGATAAATTCATGCATGGAAGAGTATCAAGATCAAGCTAAAAGTAATTGGTCACAAAAATATGCTTCAAAAACATTAAAAAAATAAAAGGGAATTTCAGTAGTAATACAGAAAAGAAAAAGATAAACGTATGTTTAATCAAAAAAGGAGATGAAAAAATGGCGATAATTACACCAGTTGGTAAAATGAATTTTGATTGGAGTCCGGAAGAAAGTACGAAAGTAGTGAAAACCGCTTCAGCAAATGGCAAAACTAAAACAGTAACAGATAAGGATCTTCTTTATTTAGCTGCTAAAAAAGTTATTCAGGCTCAGTTCGATGAGAGCGAAGCTGAAGAAAAAGACGCCGACAAGGACGAATCTGCCGACGAATCCGTTGTTGAGGATGTCGTTGAAGTAGATGTTGATGATACTGATGCAGAAGTTGAAGACGAGGACGCAGAAGTTGAAGTCGAGATTCCTGACGCTGCTGATGCTGGCGAAGAATCTGCCATAGTTGACGTTCAAGAAGCTGTTGCCGAGTTGGTTGACAAGTCTGAAGCTGCCGATGCTGTTGTTGACGCTGTTACGGTTGCTCTTGACAAGGTTAATCAGGCTGTAGAGGAAGTTCGTTCTGCCGTTGGAGCCGCTGCTGGTTCTGAGGAAGTTGTATCTGATGATGTTGTTACTGATGAAATTGGTGGCGATGTTGGTGGCGATGTTGGTGGAGACGATGAGGTTTTTGAAATCGAAATTTCTGACGAAACTGCATGCCCAAGTTGCGGCGGCGAAAAGCCTTTCGGTTCCGATCCTGATTCTTGCTGCAAAGAGGAAGAAGGCGGAGAAGATATAATTCAGGAATCGACTGGAGTTGCGTGTGCCTCTGTCAAGAAAGCCTTGCAGAAAGAAGCTGGAGCTGATGATTTCGTCAAAACTAGCAAAATAAGCCCAACGACTCGTAAGAAAGTTCTGAAGTTCTGGAAAGACGATTTGGGTTATGCCGCTGATTATGCGAAATTAATGGTTACTGATTACGAGAAGTAAACCAAGAACCAATTAAATAACAATTAAAGAGAGAAAGCAGATGCAAGTTAAAAGCTACATCTGCTTTTTCGTTTATTTTGTATAATATATTTGATATATTTTATTGAAAGGAAACTCTATGGCAACAATAATCGATGGCAATCCAATAAATAATAACGCGAATGGATGTGGAACTATCCCAAGGAAATCTTCGGATCTTACTTTCTCTTCATTGGTTTCGTCTAGTGAAGCGTTCCAGAAATTAAAAAGAGAATTGCAAATTGCAGTTAAATTGTCGTTAACTGGAATTACGAATCTTGTTGTCAATCATGAGGGTCAATGTTTAGTTGATGAACTTCTTAAGGCTTCATTCAAAATTGAAGAATTATATAATAATACATATGATATAGACGCTGTTGAGTTGCAACACGGTCAAGCTGGCAATGGGAACGCTTATAATTATTTAGATGAATTGATATATGGTTCAATTGAAGTAGAAGAAGATAAAGACTTAGGTATACCTGTTCCAAAAATAGATCCTCAAACTGGAAAAAGAAAAAGGATATCTAATGGATTTATTAATAGACGTGAGTTAATAAGAGGGGCGACTTGCAAAGATAGATTGTTGATAATAAAAAATGTTGATTTTTCGTTAGATTTTTGTTCTAAAGAAAATGCAGGAATTATAGAACCAAAAGCGTTGAACCTATTTGATAATTTTCGAGATCCAATCACTAAAAATAGCTGTAGAATTCTTTTGGTTTCAAATGTAAAAATTAAACTTCCCTTTCAGATAAGAACGTTGGAAATAAGTCCAGTAGACGATCATGAAGCTAATCATCTTATTGATAGTTTTATGGATTTGTATACCAATAGTAAATATATTATAGATTTTAGCAAAAACCAAAAAGAACAGATCGCTAGGAAATTATGCGGATTAACCTACAATGAGGCTGGAGATGTTTTAGCTGCATCGTTATTTGCCGCTGAAGATCCACCTAGATCAAAAAACATAAATTCAATTATCGCAATTAAAAAAATAAGACAATCTATAAATCAAAAATTTATGGATGATGGATTCGGTTTAACTCAATTGACCGCTCGTCCTTGGGAAGATTATATTTGTCCAGAAACGAGTAATTTCACTTGGGACGTAAAGAAATTGCTAAGAGATTTCAATGAAGTAAAAAGTCTTAGAAATAAATCACTTGAGGCGATAGAACGTGGAGAAGATGAATCCGAATATGAAGATTTGATAGAGCGGATACAGACGAGAATGCCGCATGTTATGGTTCTATATGGTCAAGGTGGCGTTGGTAAATGCCTTGGACGGGGAACGAAAATTGTCATGTTTAATGGGACTAAAAAGAATGTAGAAGATGTAGTTGTTGGTGATGTTTTGATGGGTCCAGATTCAAGACCAAGAAATGTTCTAAGTACGACTAGTGGGTTGGACAACTTATACAATGTTGTTCAAAACAATGGATGTAATTATATTTGCAATGGCAATCATATCTTGTCGTTAAAAAAAGAAGGCAAGTACAATGATTCTCCAGTGTACGTCTCCGTAAATGATTATTTTTCAATGAGTAAAACGTGGAAAAAAACTCATTATGGGTGGAAGTCCGGAGTCGAGTTTGACAATCGGGATGTACCTATAGATCCGTATTGGTTCGGTTTATGGCTTGGGGACGGTACAGCTAAAAAGCCTGCAATAACAGTTCACCCGAATGATATAGAGACGTTTGAGTGGCTTGAAGATTGGAGTAAGTTACAAAAACTTTTTATTAGATATGAAAAAAAGAATGATACAGACGCTTTGGTACTTAATTTCTCCAAGAGGAAGGGTAGTGGATATTCTATAAATCCAATAAAGAATAGTTTGCGGTATATGGATGTTTTTGACAACAAACATATACCAGAGTTGTATTTAATTAATTCTAGAGAAAAAAGATTGTCTCTTTTGGCTGGATTAATCGATTCAGACGGTTATATGGGAAGAGGTGGATCTTTGCAATTTTATAACATTAATAAAAGATTGGCCGAAAATGTTGCGGATTTAGGTAGAAGTTTGGGTTTTAAGGTATTTGAGACATCTTCAATAAAAACATTAAAATCGAAGAATTATAGCGTTCGTTGTTATATTGTTACATTTGGAGGAAATTTGTCAGAAATACCGATAAAATTACCTAGGAAACAAGGACACGACAATACGCAAAAGATAGGTGTCAAATGCGGCATAAATATAGATAAGTGCGGATTTGGCGAGTATTATGGATTTACGATTGATGGTGACCGGCAGTTTTTATTAGGTGATTATACGGTGACTCACAACTCCGCGTTTCCAGTTCATTTGGCTGGTTTGTTAGGGTTTGATATATGGGATTTCAATGTAAATTCAGTTCATTCAAAATTTGTCGGACAAGGATCAGAACAAGCTAGAAACTCTATAAAAAGCATTATGAATTCATCTCATGTCATTGTAAGAATAGATGAATACGATAGGGCTATGGGGGCAACAAACAATTCCGCTGATGGTATGCATGAAGCCCATAAGCAGGTAGAGTCGGAATTTATGTCTTGGTTGCAGAATGGACAAGAAGAAAATGAATTTATGAAGAGAAATATATTTGTTGTTATGACGACAAACCATAAAGAGAATATAACTGGACCAATGCTCCGTTCAGGTCGTGTAGATTTGGTTATAAATATTGATAATTTTGATTCAAAAAGCATGAAAGAAACGTTTAAAACAACTGGACGAAGAATGAATAATAGAGGGGTTAAGGCTTTGGGATTTATGACTCCTCAAGAATTGCAAACAGCTATTGACAGTTTAGACCTTGACCAAATATCTGAATTATGCACTATGAAAGGGTTCACGGTAAGGGATATCGAGACATTGGTAATGGAAATGGCAGCATATAATTATTATTTTCATCATGGCGATCCAGAAAGTCTAGAGTGGACTACAGATAATTTCGTTGCTGTACTTGAAAACAGCCAAGGTTCAATGAAAGAGGATGGAACTACAGGGGAATTAGTTCTAGGAGATAGAGAGGTTCTTACCAATAAAAATAAGAATCATTATACTTCTCATCCAGAGTTAGATTTTGATTCCAATTCGTCCGATGAGACAAAACGCAATATTGGTTTTGTAGAATTATAGCGGGAAAAAAAGGAATATCTAATATAAATATGAAATAGTTATTATAAATGACTAAGATAACATTTATTTTGTATTAACAAAAGGGATTTATTATATGAATATATCTAGAGTGGCAGATGAAAAAATGGCTCCATCATGGTTCGCAGCGGTAGCTCCAGAAGTAGAAAGCTGTAATGTAGAAGAAGTTGAAAGAATAAATGTTGCTAAAGAAGTAAATGATGTAGTTCTTGCACAAGAGTGTGATAGGATTGATGTTTGCTCTAGTAATGGATCAAAATATCATTATAATTCAAAGTGGGACGATGCAACTGTAAGTCATTTGAAGGAATATGCGTTGGCTAGCGGTATGAAAGCATCAGATGTTCGCGGGTTTAATCCAGAAAATATAACTGCCATAGCTTCAACTAAAGAACCATTTGTTAAGACTGCCCAACTTGTTTGCGAAAATGAAATTTCTTTGAAAGATATATGGAAAGATCCGTTCCGTATTGAAGAAAGATCGGACACATCTCATATTGATCGTGCTAATTGGGAAACAGTTACAAAGCAAAGCGTTATAGATAAAATTTCAGCAACTAGCGGTAATGTTGTTCCTTTGAGAGGGGATGATAATTATTTTGCGAATTCTGATGTGAATCCAGCAATTAATCAAAACAGTATCACGAATCCTTTAGCTATTGAACAACTTGCCAATAGTACAGAAGATGACACTGGAGTTAGACTTAAGAAGGAATTGGCTGCTAAGGAAGCTCAGAAACTTAAGAACCATTCTGATTGGCAAAAAGAAAAGATTGCCGCGATGGATAAAATAGATATCGTTCCTAAGGGTACGGTATTCCCAACTGAAAGCTTAAACGCTTCAACTGGACTTAATAAACCATCTTCACAAATGGGTGTTTATGCAAAGTTTGATCCGTCAAGTATTCCTGAGAAAACTAAGGGAGAAAGTCTTGCTTCAATCAACGCTAAACATAAAGAGTCAATTCAAAGACCTAAAGTTGCAAATGATTGGGAGAGGCCATCAAGAGAAAGTGCAAGAAGCATATCGGATGATTTCGTTACTGCTTTAGCGTCAAAACTAGAACAATTGAAAAAATAAGGAGTTTGATATGTCAGATTATTTCAACAATCCAGATGATTTAAGAGAGTGGGTTCGTTCTAGAGGATCTTACAATGATGCCGCTAAGGGACTAATGGAAATGATAACTACAAATGAAGATATGTCAGGAATTCATAATGATGAACAGGATATTGTTGAAACCTGTCAGTCTATTTACGAGAACGATGGAGATGACGCTTCTGAGGTTTTATTTGGCGTTTTAGCTAAACATAACATAACCCGTCTTAATAAAAAGGCACAGGCAATGACAAAAGAAGCTCAATGCTCAAGACAGAGAAACAAATGGAATCGCGTTGTAGATGGATTTAACGAAGGAACGCCATGGAGAGTAGGACGCGATCAGTACTATGATTTCACACATTACTATACCGATGAGATAAAGTTCGATGAAGATCCTAATCATATCTATAGTGGAGAGGCGATATGGCGTACATACGTTATGGATAAGTTTTATAGAGATTATCAGGATAAAGACGGGAAGGTTGTAGGTGGATATATAAATGATAGATTCCATGTATTTCCGACTGCCGGTACTCCTGCAAATCCAGACGCTCCAAGAGACGGTGGCAATCAAATGGCGTTAGCGGATGGAGAACGTACTAGGAAGCCAAGACCTCATCAATATTCAACAGAACGTAGGCTTGAAGAGGCAAGAGGTAATCAACAGGATAGCATTGTAATAGCTTCTAGTAAATTTGAAAAGATTGTAAAATGTTCATCAAAATTAGATCAAGAGATAAAGAAGGATCGTATTTACAATATGATTAAGGACACTATCGAAATGAGAGAGGCTGGGATTGATTATGGTACAATGATTGATTCTATATCAGACCATTACAATGCTTCGGTATTAGGCGTTTCTCAAATAGACAAGATCGCTCAAAAATTAATCTCTAAGCATTCAGGTATTGGTTATGATCCTTCAATAAAAACGGCGACAACTTTAGCGGAAGCGTTGCAATATGGTGGCAATAATACGCTTAGATTGACAGATCCACGCGGAGCGATTGCCCAATCTGTAGGCGGTAATAATCAAATACGTCTTGATACAGGAAGTTCGTTTGTAAATGTTCCGAATATGAAAAATGTTTATGAGATTACAGACCATCCTTCAGATCCAAATGCTGTTGGCACTAGAGTGAGTTTTCAAGATATGAATTTTGAAGTTAGTGCTCAACCTTATGTCCAAGAAGCTGCGGACGAACTTGGGTTAAATGAAGAAATTGTTCAAGAAGTTGAAGAACCATCACAGGCTATCGAAGCACCAATGCAAGAAGGAGCAGACCAATCAACTGACTTTCCTGTAACGCAGATGTAATGTCGTTAATTTTCACATATAAAGCATGACTATTTTGTATAATAGTTATGTTTTGTTGTGTTGTATAAAGCAGGAGAAATTATGTCAGATTCCGATAACATTATTGTCAGTTCAGATTTAGAGCAAACATTTAGGGCTTTGAGAAACAGAGATCCTTCAAAAATAAGCAAACAGACAATCGCACCCCATCCAGATTATAAAAGAATACCAAAGCACAATTACGCCCCCGTTGCGTCAGTAAATACAGGAGAATGGGGCGGAGGAATGAGTCGATATGCTTCTGGTAATAGCACGATGTATGGACAGCCTACTTTCTTTTCTCCAGTTCATACTCCTATAAATTGGCAGATACCTTCAAAGAGATTAGAAATTTACCAATGGAGTAGATTTTTCTATGAGAATGAACCAAAGGTCGCATCTGCAATAGATTTTTATTCAGACTTTCCTATGGGTAATTTCGAACATGAGTGTAGGAATAGAGACGTTAAACGACATTTCGACAAACTGAAAGACAAATTGGAATTACCAAAGTGGTGTCGTTTAATAAGTCATGAAATTCATCTTCTTGGTGATTGTTTTCCTTTTGTTGAAATAGATTGCCAGATATGTCATGGTTCAGGCAGAGTTGGCGAAGAGATTTGCGAACATGAAGGTGGCACAATTCGTAGAGTTGTTATTTTAAATCCTGACTTTGTAGAAGTCCATACAACATCAATGACTCCAGAACCTATGATTGCCCTTAGACCAGATGAGGAATTGATAAATATGGTTCAAAGGAAAATACCAGGATATGAACGTTTATCTCCTGAAGTTATCAACCTTATTTCAACGGGTCAACCAATTAGATTGGATAACAGAAATGTTTCTCATCTTAAATATGGCGAGTGCGGATATCAGAAATTTGGCGTTGGTATGGTTCGTCGATTGTTTCCAGTGCTTTCATATAAAACAAAACTAATGGTAGCTCAATGGATTGTTGCCGAAAGATTAATTGTTCCAATCAAAATTGTAAAGGTTGGCAGTGATGAACGTCCAGCGGGTCCAGCGGATATTGCAGATGTACAGGCTCAATTGGCTAATACCGCTAACGATCCTAATCTTACAATTGTTACGCATCACGCTTTTGAATTGCAATTTGAGGGAGCGGCAGGAAAGGTGTTGACTTTATCTAATGAGCTTGAATATATCAATCAGGAAGTGCTTGATGGCATGATGATTAACAACGCATTACTCAACGGCGAGGGCCCAAATTTTTGTCTAAGTGACTGCACCAGAGTACTTTGTGACAGCGGACTTAAATACAGATGCGAATTGGATATTGAAAAAGATTTAATTGCAACATTCAATAAAATAACTGGAGCGTTGGAATATCAAAAGGCAACTAAAAAATGGGAATATGATTACAACTCAATAGATGGCGACGACGCTCCAATGAAACGCTTTTTAACAAATAGAATTGACATGTTGGTAACTCCCAATCACAAAATGCTATACGCTAGACGAAAATTGACAACAGGACTGAATGGGCAAAAAATAGATGGACAAACTGAAGGATTTGGAGAGTGGGAATCTATTAATGCGGCAGAAGTCAAGCGGAGAGGAAGGTTCAGGACTTGTTTTGACAATTGGAATGGGACGTATTCGATTAATGAAAAAATGTTTGGGATTGACAAACGAGACTTTTTGTTGTTGTTGGGATGGTATATTTCAGAAGGGCATAAATTGTTTTTGGGAAAAGACAAATCCAGAGTCGGTGGAATTGCCATTTCTCAAAGTCCGACAGCCAATGTTAAAACTTTTGCAAAAATGAAAGACGTTTTATTGTCTAATAATTTAACAAAAGTAAAACCACCTAGCAGTTATCAAGATGTATTTTTGATATATAATAAACACAATAAAGAATTAGTTCAGTATATATCCTCCAATTGTGGGGGATATGCCAATACAAAATGTATACCGAAAGATATAAAAAATATGTCTCGTGAGAATTTGGCGATATTATTGGAAGCGTTAGTTGACGGTGACGGAAGCGAAAGACCCGCAACAAAGAAAAAACCGACGAATAAGAAATATTATAGCTATACTACTGTGTCAAAACAATTAAGAGACGATGTTATAGAAATATTGTTTAAATTAGGATATTCTCCGCGATTTAACACGATAGAATTTGACAGTGATGTTTTGCAAACCCAATACACAATAAGTTGGGGAGAAACTGAACTAGGTCGATTCCCTGTATTGGATTCTAGAAAGTGGGATAATGACAAACAATCATGCGACACAAAGAGCCAACAAGTTATATTTGACGAAGATTATGTTGGTAAAGTTTGGTGCGTTGAGGTTCCAAATCATTTTATTGTTACAGAAAGAAATGGTTTGTTTGGTATTCATGGTAACTCCAGCGCTGCGGTTGGTATTGAAGCTATGATTCAGCGTCTGGAAACATTTAGGGGTGGAATATCTAAATGGATAGAGAAGAATTTATATCTTCCCGAAGCAAAGCGTCAAGGTTTTGTAGAAATAAATCCTGAAACTGGAGAGGAAGATTATATATATCCTACTATAAAATGGGATTCAATGCATCTTCGAGATCAGCAGCAATATCGTACATTTATTATTCAATTATATGATAAGGGTTTATTGAGTGCTCAAACCGTACTAGAAGCATTCGACCTTGATCCAGATCAGGAAATTGAAAGAAAACGTTATGATGCTCTTCAATTAATGGCAGTTGGTCAAGGGTTCGGTCAAGGTGGGGCGGGAGGAGCTGGTGGAGGCGGATTTGGCGACGGAGGTGGTTCAATGATGCCTGCTTTGGGCGGTGGCGGTGGTGGAGGCGATATGGGTGGAGAGCCGCCGATTGGAGCACCAGGTGAGATGGGTGGTGGGGCACCGTCTCCCGTAGGTGGTGGAGTTGGCGGACCGATGCCTAAATCATCTAGTATAACTGCTGAAATTGCCGATCCTAATCAATTTGGTGGTAAAGTTTTAAAGAAGAAGAATCGTGATAGAATTAATGCAGAACAACAGAAGATATTTAAGCGTCAAGAGACTCATGGTGTGTTAAGCGGCGGGAAAGATGCAAATGGTCAAATGCGAGATGAGAAAGGAAGAATCATGTTTACTAAGGCGGAGCGTGATTTAATCCCTAAATTGCTGCAAGCTCAACATGATGGATTGATTAAGGAATCTATTTATCCGCAATATAGGGTTAAAGCTGCTGGTCAGGAGTATTCTTTAGACTTTGGTATACCTGAATTAAAGATTGGTATAGAAGCTGATGGTGAAGTTTTCCATAGTTCTCCTAAGCAAGTAGAGAGAGATACTTCTAGGGATGCAAAATTGAAACAGCAAGGGTGGACGATTATCCGATTTACGGATACTGAGATTGAGCATAAAGGTCAGCAAATAGTAAGGACTGTTCTTCAGGAAATCATGCGGAAGCGTATGTGGATGGAGAAGAATAAACAAGAGGTTGAAGCAACGCAACCCGTTCAGGTTACTCAACAATAAAAAAAGGGAACTTCATTGATTATTGTGAAAATAATTATGGAGTTAACTTCATTATGGAAAAAACATCAAGAGAAAAATTAGTTGAGAAGCATATTGACTGGCAAGAGGTCTATACGCAAAAAACTGGTTTTCTTAAAGAGATGTTTGAAGATATTATTGGGAAGGGAAGTTATTTTAGATTCGAGGGAACGTCTGACGAAAATATAAGTTATTATTGCATTATTGGGCCCGCTAAAGTTCATCAACCTAGAGCTAAGTTTTTTGCAGGAGTTCGTAGGCTTCCGGCAACATTTTCGGCTGGTGGTAAGTATTTTGACAGTATGGATGCAGCGGCACGTTATGCATTAGAAACGTGGGGTGTAGAAACGCCAAAAGCTTTAAAGCCATATACCTCATCTCAATTATTTGGGATTAGTAAAAAAGTTGAAGATTGGAGAAAAAAGAATGAAGAATCAGAAAAAACCGAATAAATTAGTTTTTAACTTATCTCGTCAAGCCGCTGTTGGGACTGATTGGCAAAGATACCGTCCTCAATACGAATGGTTCAATATTGATAGCGTGTTAAGCGGATCGAATCAAAGGTGGAAGGAATTGGAGTTAAAAAACCCATCATTAAAAAGATTTATATATGCTGCTAAAATTGCTTACTTTGGTTATATTCAAAAGTTTGAGGAGCGATACAATGTTGACAAAAATATGATTAAACAATTTTATACTATGTATGTAGGGTATCATCCTGCTTATGGGGCATATACTGTTGGTGTTGGTCCGTATGTTGGTGCTAAACAAGCTGACGAGGAAAATAAATTTGGTTATTTTACTCAAAGATTCCCAAGTACTGATAGCAAGAGTGTAATAAATCTAATAAAAAACTATTCAAGTAAAAGCCATAAAGAGATTAAGCCTTTAATTGACCATTTGGGATTGAACAATTTGCTGTCAGTTGTTGATCCAGAAGATTTTACTTTAAGTATATGGCATAAAAAGAGCGATATAAAGGGAAAACAAGGGGAGGTGTATGATTTTGTTGATGTAAATAAGGAATTTTTGGAAGAAAACGATTATCAAAAAGCTATTGAAGAATCAAGAGAACCAGTAATTAGGCCGGTTTTGGGATTGGCAAGTTGGTTGCAGATGAAACCGTCTGGCATTATGAAGGTATTAGAGGCTTTAGCTAAGAGAGACGGACAAATTGATGAATTGAAGAATGTAATCAATACAATAGGCGATCAAATGCAAATATCTCCAGAGGATAGAAGAAGTGAGGCGTATTCAAATATGGGTTATGCTAAAAGGATTATGAATGAATTTAGTCTAATTAATCCAATAATGCCATTGGAAGTTGGAAATCCTAGAACAGCTGGTAGCCAACAACCTCAATCGCTTGGTACAGATCCAGAACAAACATCACAAATAAAACTTATGGCTGAAATTTGTTCAACAATTGATAAAATTAGTAGTGAAGACCCATATTTAGTGGCTCAAGCTTTAAACTCAAATAGAGTCGGCTCTAAAAAACGTGCACAAGGTACATTTAATGCCGAATCTATAAAGTATTGGATTGAGAGTATTCAACCGTTTAGGGGAATAAAAGATGAAGACGGGAATGTTGTCGGAACAATGAGTTATGCTGAGGCTTCGCAGTTTTTTATAGATAGTAACGAGGCGTTAAATGTCAAACATAATCCTTCTTCTGGTTTTGACGATATTGAAACTGCCTTAAAATTTGCTTGTTTACGCGCAGCAGAATCCAAAAGTGATGAAATCGATCCAATTACTGGTGCAAAAATAAATTCAATACCACCTGTGTTTGAAAAAGCTTATAACCAAAACATAACTAGTAAAGATTTAACAAAACTTCGGAATGGTGAAGAGATTGAATGGGATAAGAAAGATTCAGTAAGCGATGAAGATATTTCGCCTGATGATGATTTAGAGAATCTAGATCCTGACTCAGAGGAGGACGCCACTTTTATTGATGAACCTGATGAACCATCTATGGAAGATATAGATATAACAAAGGAACCAGTAAGATCTATTCCTGAACCAATATCTACGCCTATTCCTGAGCCAGTTGTTGACGCTCCTGCTCCAACGCCTGCTCCAACGCCAAAAACTCCTAAACTTAGAGTGCCAAGGAAAAAACCTGTTCCATTGACTCCAGAAAATCAAGAAGCTGAAGTAATGGCTAAAATTATAAATAAATTACAAATCTTATCACAAGAGCTTAATAAAAAGGGTTTTGATAAGGTTTCATCGAATATCAATCAAATAATTAACAAATATAAAAGGTTTTAAATTATGATAGCTAAAAAAGCATCTTTTAAATTTACGGATATAAATCCACTAATAAAAGAAAAACAGGATGGAAATAGGATGATGCGTACCGCTTCTGGTAGCGTCATGATTGAGCCCGGTAGCGACAAAGAGAAAATTGTTGAAGCCGCAATTAAGAAACATCCTAACGCCCTATTCTTCAGAGCTAAAGCTATTGAAGCCAATTGTCCTAATTCAAATGGCGATTATTTTTCAACAGAAGAACTAAAATCGTCATATAAAAGTTTCGAAGGTGTTCCATTCTTTACAAACCACGACAACCAGAATGTTGAAAACGCAAGAGGTAAAGTTATTTTCGCCGAATGGATTCCAGAAGAAGAAGCTGTTTATACAATATGTTTTATAGATAGAGATGCTTATCCACATATTTGTCGTTCAATTGAAGAAGAGTACGTCACAGGCGTCTCCATGGGTTGCAGTGTTGAATATAGTTGCTGTAATATTTGCGGCAATCGAGCTGAAAGAACCGAAGATTACTGCACACATATTCGTAACAGAAAGGGTAGAAAGTTTACAGGAAGGGCACGTAATGTAGTCACTGGGGAAGAAAAAGATTTTAGAGATGAAACTGTATTTGAATTTAATCACGGTCTTAAATTCATTGAACTTAGTGCCGTTGTAGACCCTGCTTGTCCTAGCTGTCATATTCAGGGTATAATTCCTAATGAGAATTATATGTCTAAAGTTGCAAAAATGGAAAATGAATTCCGTATGGTTAGAACAGCAGCTATTGAGAAAAAAGCTAGTCAGGAAGAAGTTGACCAAATCGAACAATGCTTGACAACTTTAGAGCAAATAGCAGTTAGTCTTATTCAAAATCGCAAACAAGTTGAAATGGAATTTTCAAGCGATTTAGTTCAGATTATGTCAGATTTACAGACATGGCTCGAAGAATTAATCGGTGCTGGTTATGGTAATATTGAAGGTAATAGTCAAGTTCCGGGAACTGTTGGCAATATGGAAGAAGGAGGGGATGTTCCAGCGGCAGAACCACCTATGCCTCAAGGTGCTCCTCAAGGAATGCCTCAAGGTGCTCCAGCTCCTATGCCTGCATCTTCAGAAACTAGTGCTGGCGTAGGTAGTGTATCTGGTTCTCCGACAAAACCATCAACTTCAGCTCCTCGTCTTCCTATAACGGCTCCAGTTAAACCAAGAACTTCTAATGTTTCTGATAGTCGTTCTATTCAGCGTATTTCAGATATTATAGTCGAGAAGAATTTTGGCGATAGTAAAAACATTGTAAATAAAAGAATTGCAAATGGACAAAAAATTATAAGAAATGCTTTTGATATTTGTGAAAAATTAAACAAAATAGGAGACATAGAAATGGGCTCAAGACGTACAGTTGCAGAGAAACAACAGCAAAAAGAACAGGCAATTAAAATTTTATCAAATTCGTGGAAGGAAAAACAGTCCTTTTTCGAGTATATAAAACAAGTACCATCAATACAAAACAATGAACATCGTTTATCGGTTAATAAAAGAGACGACTCTTTTATTATTGTTGCTGAAGATAAAAGCTCTGATGCAACTAAGGTTTGGACTTATGAGGACTTGACGGATGATGAACGAAACGAGATAATGGAATCGCCACAAGATGCGGCGATTAAACTATTGGAAAACTTTGCGAACAATTTACATAAACAAAAAGAAGGAGTAAAAAAGATGAGTGATATTAGCAAGAAAGCGGGAGCTACAGCAGTACAAGGAACTCCAGACAGAGTTCAGGAAGCACAATTAGATCGTTCTGATATTTATCATCCTAGAACGAATACTGATACGCATTCCACAATACAAAAACAATTAGAGAGTAAGCGTACTGGCAATGAACCAGAAGTTCTTACTGAAAATCAGTTGAACGAAGGGATTAAACAGCATCCTAGAACGAATGAGACTGAAGATCGTGTTCAGGAAAATCAATTAGCGAATTTCCGCGAAAACGAAGACCTTCATTCTACTACTCAAAAACAGTTAGATGCATTCCGCGTAAATAACGAACCTAATACAATTACCGAGAATCAATTGAATTCCACTTCTGCTCCTTGGGCTAGAGCTGCGAAACGCGATGCTTCTCAGTTCAAGAGTGCGTCTGACCATATGAAATCAGTATTGAGCGTTTTAGCTTCATCGGCTATTAAAACGGGTTGCACACCAGATGAGGCTTGCACAGTTGCTGCGTCATTAGTCGATTCATTGGAAAATCGTTATAACTTAGGTGTTTCTCTTGTTGAAGGAACAAAGGCTAAGGAAGACATTAATTATGCCAAGAGAGTTGCTTACTGGCAGAATAAGAATCTTAAAGTCGCTAGCACTGGAACAAAAGAGATAGCAGAAGTAATTGTTGACGGCTTGCGTTCTTTCGCCTCTGATGAAACTTATAACCCTGATGTGTTGATTGATGCGGTTGATGTGGTTTCCGAAGGGCAAGATGGGATTGATAGCGTTTCTTCTGAAATTGAAGTGCAGTTGGCTAGTTCTAGAGAGACTACTGTCGTTAAGGCTAGTCGCAAGGATGAGTTGAGAGCGGCATTGCAATCAAAAAAAAATACCGTTGAAGCTGCCAAGAAAAGCAGAGATGTTGAAAGAAAAAAGTTGATGGCGTCAATTAAGGATGAAAAAGAAGAAATATTGAATCCGAAATCGATTGGATCGGCTGATACCGTAATTGAAACTTCTTTCCAAGAATTAGGTGCGAAACAAACTGATGCCGGTTTTAAGAAAGAAATAGTTGCTTTTACAAAAGGCGCTCTAGCTTCTCAGAATCTTCGCCTTGCTTCTATTACTAATGTAACTATTAGCGGCGACACTATTCAAATCGCTGTTCAGACTGGTACTGAAGAGAATGAAGTTAATATCGATACTGGAAGCGGAACAACTGAGATTCCTATTGGCGGAGAAGCACCTATGCCAGAGGGCGATGTTCCAGAAGGCGATATGTCTGGAGAAGGTATGGAGTCAACATTGGGTGGCGGACAGCAATCATGGGCGTCTTCAAAAAAAGGTAGCAAGATGAAGAAAGTAGCTCAAGCACCAATGGGTGGCGGAGTTGGTGGAGCCCCTGCGGGAGCTGCTGCACCAGAGCAAGGGTTACCAGGCGGAGCACCTATGGGTGGCGATCCAATTCAGGCGTTAACAACTGATACTGAAGAGCCAGTTGATGCAGGAATGGATGAAGATACAACAATTCCTACCGATGGCGAAAGACAAATGCCTTGGACTGTATGCCCAGAATGCGGAAGTACAGACGTTGACGTGACGAATGAAGCTGGTAATATTGCTGGTAAGTGCAACAATTGTACTGCCGAATATGAGGCTTTAATAAAGAAAACGGTTGAATTCAAAATCATTAAGCCTACTAAGAGTGTTGGCGAAGAAGGTGTTGAGTCTCCTGAAGCTCCTGAAGCTCCTGAAGTTCCAGCATTGCCTGTTGCAGCACAAACTAACTTAGGTAAAGATGCAATAGTTCGTATCGCAAATAACAAGAAAACACATGGACATGTTTGCCCAGCATGCGGAGCTTCACATCGTAAGGCTTCTGTAGAGGAAAACGGTCATGCTGAATTCGTTTGTGATAATTGCGGAACACCAGTAGAGAAAGATTTCATGGTTAGCGCAAGCAATCCTGAAGTTGGAGTTCTAAGAGTTAAATGGGATATTTTTCCTGATGTCGAAAATTGCGAAGGATGCAAAGAATCTGTAGCGAAATTTGCATCAGATGTTAAAATTGCAAAAATGCTGAAAACAGCAGCTGCAAAAGCCGATGCATTCCCAATGAGTGCATGTATGGAAAGATTAGCTAGAACATATGGTGGCGATACAGTTGCTACTTTTGGCGAATGCAAAGGCAAGGTTATGGCTGAATGCGTATGCGGACAGTTGAAGAAACTTGGTTTTAGAAAGATTCGTCAAATGAATCGTATTGCGGCAGTTTCATTAGAGAAAGACCCTTGGGATGAATGCATCGAAGAGCAGACTAAGAAAGAAGGTCACGATTTGAAAGAAGCTGAAGCTCTTTGCAATTGCATTAAGAAACGTTTCGCATCTGAACTTACTGAAAACGTTTATGTTCAGGCGTTCAAGGACGATATCGAAAAGGGATTGGAGAAAGATTTGACAGTCGCCGATTTGATTAGTTTGGACGACGCTTTGAAGGCAGAGAAGCTAGCTAAGGTGAAAATGAAGCAGATGAAAAAGGCAGCAGCTGAAGAGGCTGACATTGGTTCTTCATCACTAGTCCCTCCTGCTAAATTTGCAGATGTTGAAGTTGAAATAGAGGAAGAGGTTGTCGTAGCTAAGGCTAAAGATGATTTCGTTATCGTTGAGGCGGAATCTAAAGAAGATTGCGTCGAAATAGAGGTTGATGAAGATGATTGCGATAAAGACGATAAAGATTGCAAGAAAAAGGCCAAAGATTGCGACAAAGACGACGAAGAGTGTTTAGATAAAGAAGCTTCTATTGACGAAGCACAAGAAAAACAGATAGCTTTAGCCATGAATGGGCGAAGAGTTAGACATACAAACGAGGAGGTTTTCAAAATGGCTAGTACACCGAAAAAGGTTGAAAGCATAGAGGGTAATGTTGAAGCTGGAGTCCCACGCTCTAAGGCAACTATTCGTAACGAAGGTGCAGATAATATCGATGTTCCTATGGCTAAACCTAGCGTTCCAAGAGGAAATGCTGAGATGGGTCACGAAGGAGCCGACAATATCAATCCAGCAGCTAAGGCTGTTGATATCCCTGTAGGAAATGCTTACATGGGTCACGAACAGGAAATGCAGAGCGGTATGCCTGCAATCAACAATCAGATTAAAGGAACTGTTATTGCAAATATAGCAGATGATATTGCTGGTAAGATTGCAAAAGCTTCTGGCGTGTCAAAAGAAACAATATTGGCTGTTCTTCGCAAGGAAGCAAAGCAATTGAAAGAAGTGGACAGTGTTGACGGTAATGTTGAAGTTCCACGTTCTAAGGCGACTATCGGCAATGAAGGTGCAGATAATATTGACGTTCCTATGGCTAAGCCTAGCGTTCCAAGAGGAAATGCGGAAATGGGCAACGAGGGAGCCGACAATATCAATCCAGCGACTAAAACTCTTGACATCCCTGTAGACGATTCCTATATGGGTAATGAGAAAGAGATGCAGAAAGATATGCCAGGAATTAATAGCGAGATGTTAAAGACGGTTCAACAGAAGCGTCAGAACCAGCTTGATAAGATTTCTCAGGCTCGTAAGAACGAAGCAGTTCAGGCTGCGGCTTGGTTAGTCGCAAACAACAGAATTGATAGCGACAAAGTTACGTTCGACAATGTAGTGACAGCGTTGATGGCTTTTGAAGCTGATAATATTTCAGTTGTAGCAAGCAGCATGTTCCCTGAAAAAACAGTTAGAAAAGCATCTGTAAAAACAGAGACTTCCGAAGGTTATTCAATTCCTGCTATAGTTCAGCAATCAGCCCCTGTTAATGGCGGCGATGATTTGCAAACTAGATTGGCAAGTTCATTCACAATCGGCAACAGCAAGTTTGACAAAGCGTTGACGATGTATGGTGATAAATAATATTCGATAAATATTGAAATTAAAAATCCCGTTCTATTTTTAGAACGGGATTTTTTTTGCATTTTTATAAAATAAAAAAAGGAGTTTCACATACTTTTCTAGAATAGAGTTTATGAAAGTTGGAAAAGTTATAGAAGTAAAAATGAAAAGTAATAAACAGAAGAAGACAAGAAAGCAATCGATGGTAATAAGTTGAGTTTAATAAAATTGATTAAAGAAATATTGCCAATTTAAAGTGTAAAAATTAACAAAACAAAAAAGGAGATTCAAAAATGGCTCTTATAGAAAAATATCATGTTGTAGCGGCTGAAAGACCCGTTGCTACTGGTCAGACTATTAAGGAAGGACAGATCGTTTCTTTGAATACCGCTGGCGAAGTGGTCATTCAATCATCGGGTGCCCATGCAATTCCTTACGGTATCGCTGGTGACACGAAGAATACTAGCGCATCATCCATGCCCGGCATTGTTGCGGGTTGGCAGAACAGGGCGTCAGATTATTTTGACGAGACTAAGGCATCAGGCAAAATGACAGTTTACCATTCCGGTGGTGAATTTGCAACTGACATGTTCCACTCTAGCGTTGCTACAGCGGCACCTGGTGTTGCGTTGTATGCGGTTGATGGTGTTCTTAATACGACAGACACTGATTTGTCTGGTATCGTTGCTCGCGTAACTCAGCCTGCTGGTTTGTATCCAAGTGGTACGCCTGGTGTTGATATTACTGGTGATGCTGCTCTTACTGGTGCGGCTGCAAACAACTATTATGTGGAGATTAAGCTTGTCATCTAATTGACAAATTAATTAAAAATTAAAGGTTCTTTTTGTAGGAATCCCCTGCAAAACAACTAAAGGAGAAAATAAAATGGCTATTGACAAGAGAGCGGTAAATGCTGAGAGAGAGAGTTTGATTGCCCAAGCACTTGATACCCCACAGGGTCGTGTTGCGTTGGCACAGGCGATGGTTGAGCCTATTCGCAGAGCGTTGGAGTATCAGGCGGTAGGACGTAAATTGCTGATGGTGGATGAGCTTCCTCAGGGCGCTTATGCACGTTACGAGAAGGATGTCAGAGCGACAGCACACGTGATTTCACGTAGAGGTGCCGTTCCAGATATGATTACAGAAGGCGAAGAGATTCTTGTTCCTACCTTCGAAATTGCAACTAACCCAACGATCAGACTTTCAGAAGTGAAAGCTCGCCGTTTCTACATCGTAGATCGTGCTCAGATCAAGGCGAAAGAAGCGATTCAGAAGGAAGAAGACCTGAACATCTTCAATGCGATTATTGCGTCTGTTGATGCAGCTCATACAGTAGTTTCTACTGGTGGTACGCTGACTCTTCATGCGTTGAATCAAGCGTTTGCTACAATCGAACAGCACGATTTGACTGTTGGTAAGATTGTTTGCCACGCTCTTCGTTATGCTGATATTCGTAACTTCGGTAAGACCGTTTACGATGAAGCTACTCAGAAAGAAGTATTGACGACTGGTTTGTTTGGTCACTTGTTCACAGCGGACATTCATGTGTCTTCTAAGTGCCCTACCGATACAGTGTTCTTACTTGCCCCTGCTGAATACGTTGGTGCGTTCCCGATCCGTCAGGACATCACCGTGTTGCCAGCGGACGATCCTAAGAAATTACGCTTAGGCTGGGTCATATACGAGGAAATTGGTATCGTAGTAATTAACTCCTATGCATGTGCTAAGGTGACGGTTACTGCTGGTAGCTAATCTGAGTTAAAAGATTAAAAAGAGAGAGGTAAGCAATTACCTCTCTTTTTTTTTGCCAAAATGGTTTTAAAAATTCTATCATTGAAATATGTATAATATATGCATGGAAATAAATAAGATTTATAACGAAAATTGTCTTGATACGATGAGCCGTATGGAAGACAATTACATCGATTTAGTATTGACAAGCCCTCCTTATGACGATTTACGCGAATATAATGGCTATTCTTTTGATTTTGAAAATATAGCTAAAGAACTTTATCGAATAACCAAAGATGGAGGGATTGTTGTATGGGTTGTTGGAGATGCTACTGTTGATGGATGCGAAACGTTAACTTCGTTTAAACAAGCGTTGTATTTTAAAGAAATAGGATTTAACGTTCATGATA
>JFJP01024005.1_pt1 | contig 63344 bp, 62 predicted proteins | sample 431651 | NCBI WGS metagenome assembly JFJP01 (sample SAMN02602958, study PRJNA72255) | Microbial mat metagenome, whole genome shotgun sequencing project. | biome: fresh water; feature: sink hole; material: water; isolation source: purple microbial (photo- and chemosynthetic) mats found in... | reverse complement strand
TGCAGGGTTGGAAAAGTAGGTCGCTGCCTAGTTTAATCGTTTATTTCTTCTTATTATTTCTTCTCTTTAATTACTTTTTCCTTTTTTATTTTATTATTCCTTTGCTGTTTGTTAAATCTTGAGTGTATAATAATTTATTTACTTCCCAATAGTGTTCTATGGTATCTAAATGTACTTTTTCTAACCTACTTAAAAAATATTCTCTTGTTACTTCTTTTGCACCTAAACTTTTTAAATGTTTTGTCGGTACCTGGCAGTCGATAAAATCGTATCCCCAATGTTTGAGATGTTGGATTAAAACTGCATAGGCCGCTTTAGAAGCATCAGGGATATCTGCAAACATGGATTCTCCACAAAATACTTTTCCTACTACAATGCCGTATAATCCACCCACCAATATGTCGTCTTTGTAACTTGCGATTGAGTGTGCTACACCCATAGCATGAAGTGTTTCATATGCTTCAATGACCTCTGGGATTATCCATGTTGCATTTTGACCTTTTCTTGGAAATGAGGCACATTTGTTTATAACTTCTGAAAAATTTATATCAAATTTATAATGAAATTTTTTTATACTTTTACTAAGTGAGCGACTTAGTTTAAAGTCATTAAGTTCCATAATTAACCTAGGATTTGGTGACCACCAGAGGATAGGGTCATTTTTTCCATACCATGGAAAAATTCCATTTTTGTATGCTTTTATGAGTCTAGAAGGGGCTAAATCGCCTCCCCAAGCAACAATGCCATCTTCATCTGCTTCATTGGCATGTGGAAAAATGAGCTCATGTTTATTTATTTTAGGAATCACTTGACGTTTTATACTCCAGTTTTAATGCATCATCAAATGTTACATGAACTTCTCCGCCGTTTTTTAATTTTCCAAAGAGTATCTCATCACTGAGTTTATTCGTTATATTGTCTTGGATAAATCTCTTAAGTGGTCTTGCCCCCATCTCTGGAGAGTAAGTAGATGTTGCCATGAAATCTATGGCTTCTTGGGTTGTTGTGAGGGTTATTTTTTTCTTTTTAAGATCTTTATTGAGTTCATGGATAAATTTAGAAACGATTGCCCTTAATGTTTGTATATTTAACTGTTTAAACTCAACAACGGTGTCAAGCCTATTTCTAAATTCAGGGGTGAAAAATGATTTAAGCTCTTCATTTTTTGAGAGTGAAATATCTTTATGAAAGCCCATGACACCTCTTGCAGTTGCTCCGATGTTGGACGTCATGATGAGGATGACATTTTGAAAATTGGCTTTGTAACCGTTGTTGTCGGTGAGTGTTGCGTTATCCATGATTTGAAGTAAAATATTGACTAAATCGGGATGAGCTTTTTCGATTTCATCTAACAATAAAACTGTATAAGGATGTTTTTTGATAGCTTCCGTTAAAAGTCCCCCTTGATCAAATCCAACATACCCTGGAGGTGCCCCAACAAGTCTGCTAAGGGCATGTTTTTCCATATATTCACTCATGTCAAAACGTTCAAAATGGACGCCAAGTACCTTGCTGAGTGAGATTGCTAGCTCTGTTTTTCCGACACCAGTGGGTCCCAAAAATAAAAATGATGCAATAGGTTTATTTGCAGGGGTTAAACCAGCTTTTGATATTTTAATCGCCTTGCTTACCTCTTGAACGGCCTCTTCTTGCCCAATGACTTTGAGTTTTAAATCCTCTTCAAGAGACATCAGAGAAACGGTTTCATCTTTGGTGATTTTTGAGCTTGAGATGCCTAGAATACTCGAGATAGTTTTTTCAATATCTGCGGAGGTAACTTTACGTTTTTTTTCTTTTTTGAGATGAAATGAAGCTGCGGTTTCATCGATTAGATCTATAGCTTTATCAGGTAAAAATCTATCAGTTATATATCTTTTAGAGAGCTCTACTGCAGTTCTTAGAGCTGCATTTGTGTATTCAATATCATGATGCTTTTCATATCTGCTTCTAAGCCCTTGTAAAATAAGATAGGTGTTTTGTGCAGAGGGCTCTTCTATGTTTACTTTTGAAAATCTTCTGCTGAGGGCTTTATCTTTTTCAAAACCGTTTCTGTATTCACTAAAGGTCGTAGCTCCCATACATTTCATCTCTCCTGAGGCTAAAATAGGCTTGAGTTGATTTGCTGCGTCCATCGTTCCACTTGTTGCTCCCGCGCCAATGAGCGTATGAATTTCATCTATAAAAAGAATGGCATTTGGATGCAATTTAAGTTCATCCATGACACCTTTGAGCCTCTTTTCAAAATCGCCTCTATACTTTGTGCCAGCAAGAAGTGCGCTCATGTCAAGGGCAAAAAGCTCAGCATTTTGGATGATTTGAGGAACCTCTTTGGTGGCAATTTTAAGGGCTAAACCTTCAGCTATGGCTGTTTTGCCAACTCCTGCTTCTCCAACTAAAATAGGGTTATTCTTTTTTCTTCGGCAAAGTATTTGGATAACTCTAGTAATTTCAGCTTCTCTGCCAATGACTGGATCGATTTTGCCTTTTTTTGCTTTTTCTAAAAGGTTTATGCTATATTTAGCTAAAAAAGAGTCCTCATTTTTTTCTTCCTCGTCTTGATGAGAAATCACTTCTAAAATGTCAACTCTGGAAATATTATAAGCATCTAAAAGTAAGTAGCTAAATGTGCTCTCCTCGTCATAAATCGCAGCAAGGAGATCGCCGATATCGGCACTTGTCTGACCTGCGCTTTGAATGTGTTGTATCATAGTGTCAACCAAGCGGGATAATGCAACGCTCTCATGAGGGTCTTTTTTTGCACTCGGAGGAAGGATCTGCATATTTGCATCCATATAATCTTTGAGCGCTTCTTGCATTTTTTTGACATCACCACCACAACTGTCGATGATAGTGGCGCCATCTTTTGACCTGAGTAAAAAGTAAAATACATGTTCGATGGTTAAATACTCATGACGGAGTTTTGTTGCATATATAATTGATTTTTGAAAAATTTCATTGAGTTGTGGACTAATCATTATTCTTCTTCCATGGTGGATTTTAAGGGAAAGCCATGTTCACGGGCTTTGTTGTGGACTTGCATCACTTTTGTTTGGGCTATTTCGTGGGTATAAACGCCACACAATCCCTTCTGGCTTTTATGCACTTCAAGCATAATCGCTTCAGATTCTTCATAGCTTTTATGAAAAATACTCATTAAAACATCCACTACAAAATCCATGGAAGTGTAATTGTCATTAAGGATAAAAACTTTATATTTTTTTGGATATTGAAGTTTTACTTCATCTTTTATATCTAAATCTGTATGTGTTGCCATAATTTCCTACTTTTAGTGTGCGGCGGCTAAAAAATCTTCAATAATCTCTTTTGGGCTCTCAAGTCCTATGGAGACACGAATCAAACCATCTGTGATACCAAGAAATTTTCTTGTATCTGTATCAAAATCTCTGTAAATAGTTGATGCCATATGGAGTGCTAAAGTTCTGCTATCCCCAATATTTGCCGTAATAGTTGCCAATTTTGTTTTGTTCAAAAATGCGTAAGCTCTCTCTTTTGTCCCCATGTCGATGGTCAAAAGTGTTCCGCAGCCATTTTTAAAATCCCTTATATATCTCTCATAATGGGGATGCGTTTTTAAGCTTGGATGGTTTACATTGAGCCCATTTTCACTGAGTTCTTTTGCTATGGTAGTGACGCTCTTTACGATTCTGTCCATCCGAAGTGGAAGTGTCTCGAGTCCTAGCATGGTGAGGTAGCTTGCATTTGCATTGGCACTCATGCCAAAATCTCGTAAAACTCTTTTTTTTGCATTTGCAATGAGTGCCATTTCCCCTACACCTTTGATGAATTTGTGCACCTCTGGGTATCTAGGTGTTTTAAATTTGTCTTCACCATGACCGATAGAGCGAAAAACGACACAACCGCCAAGCGCAGAGGCGTTGCCACAGATGACTTTTGTAGTGGAGTAAACTACTATATCGGCGCCAAGTTTTAAGGGCAAAATGCTCATGGGAGTTGTGGTGTTATCAACTATCAGTACAACTCCTGCATTGTTTGCTATTTGGGCTATTTTTTTGATGTCAGGGAGTCTCATGTTGGGATTGCCCACACTCTCTAAAAAGATAATTTTTGTATGTTCATTGATAGCGTTTTGAATGTTTTCAAACTCATCTACATCAAAAAAATGTGTTTTGATTCCAAATCGTGTGAGTGTTTCACTAAAAAAAGAGTACGTTCCTCCAAAAAGCCCACCTACAGAGATAACCTCATGACCACTTGCCAAAAGGGACATACAAGCAAGCGCTGTGGCTCCCATCCCTGAACTTGTTGCAACTGCACCGATACCGCCGTCCATGTGCGCCATAATGGTTTCAAGCTTTGCTGTGGTAGGGTTACCCATCCTTGAGTACAGCGGTTTTTTGATACTTCCATCGAAAATCCCCTCTGCTATTTCTGGAGTCCCATAAGCAAAAGAGGCTGAATTTATAAGTGCAGGACTTACAGCCCCCTCTTTACTCCCAATATTCTGGACAAATTCGGTACAATACTCTTCAAAATAATTCATAATTTATCCCTTTTTATCTTATGTGACGCACTCAAACGAACGCGTCCGTTTGAGTGGCAGGGACAATTTGTCCCTATAACCCTTGAAGCTACAAAAAACTTTGTTTTTGTAAATTATTTGGGTCAATTTAAGACGTGGATTATACCAAACTAGAGATAATTATGAGAAAAAGAATATTTATTACCGCGACTAATACAGCTATTGGTAAGACCTATACAACGAAATTGCTTTTAAAAGAATTTGCCTCTCGCGGGATTTTGGTTGGAGTGATTAAGCTTATTGAAACAGGGGTTATTGATAGTCATGCTTGTGATGGGGAAGCTCTTTTAGAGTGTGTAAAAGGGCTTAATCCTAAGTTATGGGCTTTGGAAGTTGAGGACATTGTCCCAATCACTTACGAACTTGCTGCTGCTCCATTTGTTGCTTCAAATAACAGACCGTTAGACTTTAAAAAAATTCAGACAAAAATAGAAGAGATGGAAGCTTTTTGCGACCTTTTACTTATTGAGGGTGCAGGTGGTCTTTATGTTCCCATTGATGAAAAAACTATGATGATAGATTTGATTAGTCACTTTAACGCGGTCGCACTTTTAGTGACACACTGCTCGCTTGGGTGTATCAATGATACATTGTTAAGCAAAAAAGCTTTAGAGGATAGAGCAATTCCCCATGCAATAGCTTTTAACTGCCGCAAAACAGATGAAGATTTCGCAACAGTTTCGCAACCCTATTTTTTGCATACAAATATAAAAGTGTTCAAGGTAGATGAAGATATTGACACACTCTGTGATGTCTTGTATAATCTCTAAATTTTTTCATAAAAGAGAACCATGAAACACTTAATTCGTACAGATGATTTGACGCTCCAAGAGATAGATGAAATCCTTTTAGACGCTAAAAAATTTAGTGATGGACGTTTTGAGAAAATACTCCAAGATAAAATTATCATTACCCTATTTTTTGAAAACTCTACCCGAACGCGGAGCTCTTTTGAGATTGCAGCAAGGAGACTTGGTGCTGATATCGTTCACCTTGATGTCTCAAAAAGCTCTACAAAAAAAGGGGAAACTTTAGTCGATACAGCCATGAATCTCGATGCGATGGGTCCTCATGCTATCATTGTTCGTCATCAAAATGCAGGAGTTCCAAAAATACTCTCCAACCACACAAAAGCAGCCATCATCAACGCAGGAGATGGCGCACACGCCCATCCTACGCAGGCACTTCTTGATTTGTATACATTAAAAGAGCATTTTGGCGAGCTTCAAGGAAAAAAAATAGCTATAGTCGGTGACATCAAAAACTCCCGTGTTGCCAACTCAAATCGAGAACTTTTAAGTCGTTTTGGTATGGAAGTCATCTTGGTTGCTCCGCCACAGTTTTTGCCAAGGACGACTTTACGAACAACCCATTTTTTAGAAGAGATTATAGATGAAGTCGATGCCATCATGAGCCTTAGAACGCAGACAGAGAGACACTCTTCGCAAAGCTATGCTTCGCTTAAAGATTATGCGAGTGATTTTTGCATCACTTCAGAACTCTTGGGCGAGAGAGATATTATACTGCTGCATCCTGGACCGGTTCATAGAAATATAGATATTTGTGACAAGTTACTCGCAGATGAGAGATGTAAAGTCTTACAACAGGTCTCAAATGGTGTCTCAATACGAATGGCAGTGCTGAAAAAACTCATTTATGACGTTTGAATATTTAAATGAACTCGGTCGTAAAAGAGAGGCTTTTTTATTTATTTGTGACTTTAAAGCTCAAAATTTAGAAGTAGTTCTTTTAAAAGATTTAGACAAAGAAGAGATAGAGTTTTGCATAGATGCAAACTATAAAATAAAAAAACATAAACACACCCTTATGAAAATTCCTCAACCATTTACATCTTATAAAGAAAAATTTGACTTTGTAATCGAAAAAATACAAAGTGGAGAAACCTATCTGCTCAATCTTACACAGCCCTCAAAAATAGAATCTTCTCTTACTCTAAAAGAGATCTATCAAAATGCAAATGCGCACTATAAACTGAGATATAAAGATAAATTTGTCTGTTTTTCTCCTGAGAAATTTGTATATTTAGCAAAGGAGACAATCCATGCATATCCCATGAAAGGGACTATTGATGCCTCATTTACAGATGCAAAAGAAAAAATACTTGCGGATAAAAAAGAGATGGCAGAGCATGTCATGGTTGTTGATTTGCTGAGAAATGATTTGTCTATCGTTGCCACAAATGTAAAAGTTGAGCAGTTTCGTTATGTGCAGGCCATAGATGCAGGAGAGAAAAAACTTTTGCAAGTAAGCTCACATATAAGTGGGCACGTTGGGGAGTTTTGGCACAATCGAGTGGGGAGTATTTTACAATCTCTTTTGCCTGCAGGAAGTATAAGTGGGGCTCCTAAAAAGAGAACATTAGAGATTATCCAAGCAGTTGAAGGGTATGAGAGAGGGTATTTTAGTGGGGTTTTTGGTGTGTATGATGGAGAGACGTTAGATAGTGGGGTCATGATTCGATTTATTGAAAAAACACACGAGGGATATATTTATAAAAGCGGTGGCGGTATTACTCTCGATAGTGATGCATATTTGGAATATAATGAGTTGCAAGATAAAATTTATTTACCATAAAAAGAGAGCAAATATGAATGCAATAGAAAACTTTTTTTCCAGTGGTTATACGTTTGAGTTGTCTCAAAGAGAGGCAAAAAACAGATATCAAATGATAAATACAGCACTTCTTTTGTCAAGTTTAGGGCTTATTTATGGGATGATAGGAAATTATATACGAGATGTTCCAGGGCTTATACCCATAGAAACTGGGTTGCTTTTTATAAATTTGATACTTTTTTTTGTGTTGAGAAATATTGAAAATTCTTTTGGATATGTCTCGAGTATGATTACCTCTCAATTTGCTTTTTTCTTTTTATATCTTGTATATACGACATATCCGAGTGATTTGAAGCATATTTGGCTTTTTACATTTCCTCTTATTCTTTTGTATTTTCAAAAAAATACCTATGGAGTTTATTGGGTTGCTCTCATCCTTCTTATCTTAGTTGCAGCCCCCTTACAACCATTTGTTGCGGTCCAATACTCACTTTTTCAAGTAACCTATCTTGCATTTGTTCTCATTATTGTCAGTGTCATTATCTATTTTTACCAAGTTGAAATGTATGAAGCAAAGGCACTTGTTTTAGCGCAACAAGAACTTCTTTTGAGTTTTAACTCTCAGCTTGAAGCACAAGTTCAAGAGAAAACTTTTAAGCTCCAAGAGTTAAATGAGAGTCTTGAGCTTAAAGTACAGCAAAAACTAGAAGAGCTTATGCAAAAAGATAAGATATTAACCGTTCAATCCAAGCAAGCAGTTATGGGGGAAATGATAAGTATGATAGCCCATCAGTGGAGGCAGCCTCTCTCCATGACAACGCTGCAAATATCCAATTTGCAGATTAAAAAAATGCTTGGAAACAAAGCAGAAGAGGAGGAGCTTTACCAAGCTTTAAGTAAAATTAGCGATACTATTATTTATCTCTCTCAGACGATAGATGACTTCAAAACGTACTTTCATCCAGATAAAGAACTCAGTGAAACTGATTTATGTGAATTGCTCCAAAGAGCCGTTAATTTTGTCTCTCCAAGGCTTAAAAGTGATGCAATACAAATTGCTATTATCAAAAGAGCAACTCCGCTTATCCACAAAACATACATCAATGAACTCCTTCAAGTCATATTAAATATACTCAATAATGCGCTAGATATTTTTATAAAATCAAACAGCAAAAATGCAATGATTACTTTAAAAATAGAAGAAGAACAAAAATTTATCAAGATTTATATACAAGATAACGCAGGTGGAATAAGTGAAGAAAATTTACCCCATATTTTTGAACCTTATTTTAGTACAAAAGGGAAAAATGGGACAGGATTAGGGCTTTACATGAGCCAAATGATAGTCCAAAAGCAATTTGGTGGAGCAATAGAGGTGCAAACTTCTTCCATTGGAACGACTTTTATTGTAGTTATTCCTAAATAATATCAGACAAATGGGACTTTTCTTTTTTTACATAGTTGTAGGCATAGTGAGTTTTTTAACCCTGTTTTTGGACTCATTTATGAAGGCTGATTCGATCTATTTGTTTTCATATTTGGTCACTCCTTTTGAGCTAGTACTCGGTTTTTACCTTTTTTTGGCAAGTGGTATTTTGTTATTTTTTAGAAATAAACCACATCTTTTTCAAAAAAAGCAAACTCTTTACGGGCAAAGTGCTTTACATCTTCTTGTTAGTTTTTCTCTTATAGCATTGAGTCAATACACCTTTTGTACCTTTTTTACATTTTTTTATCTCCTCATGTTATTTGATTTTAAACAAAAAAAGATTTCTGATTTTCTTTTTCTTTCTTACTTGCTTCTTATCCATTATGCTTTAGTTTTGGCATTTACCTCTGACTTGCTTTTTTTGTATTTCCTAAATCTTTTTGCGGTTGTTTGGTTTTTTATGAGAGAAAAAAGGGAGGTTTTAACCTCAGAATTATTAGTGTGTGGAGTATGTGTTGCTATTTTATTTTTTATTTATTATAGTTTTGAAGTTTTTATTTATGATATTTACATATGGCTTGATGTAGTGGATGTCGCAATTTTTGTACAGAGTGAAATTTTGTATGTTTTATCGTTTTTACATATCTTTCTCTTTATCGCTTTGCATGCAAATTGGGCTATAATAAAAAAAAAGATTTAGGATTTTAGTATGTATATCAAAGATTTAAAGTTCTCTTTGTGGGCTGATTTTATCGAAAGAGAGTATCTTGACCATGCGTTTAAAGAGCTGATACAAAAAGGGATCATCAACGGAGCTACTTCCAATCCGTCCATTTTTAAAAATGCTATTTTAACCTCGTCTGCGTACAAAAATCAACTTGCCCAGATTCCTTTGCTCACTCCAAAAGAGAGGTATGAAGCCGTTGCCATGTATGATATAGCAAAAGCCGCTGATATTTTAAAACCTTTATATGATTCGCAAGATGACGGCTATGTAAGTATTGAAGTTGATCCATTTTTATGTGATGATGCTGCAGGGACGATTGCCGAGGGAAAAAGACTTTTTCAAACTATCAATAGAAAAAACGTCATGATAAAAGTTCCCGCAACTCCCGCAGGATATCAAGCGATGGAAGAACTCAGCGCTTGTGGTATCCCTGTAAATGCAACCCTTATTTTTAAAAAATCTCAAGCGATTGCGTGTGCAAAAGCGTTTGAGCGCGGGATTGTAAAAGCTGGTCAAAAAGTTGACACCGTGATAAGTGTTTTTGTCAGTCGTATTGACCGTGCACTTGATGCAAGGCTCCATGAGTTGGGGATTGAGACAGGATTGAGTGGTATTTATAACAGCGCTGATATTTATGCACAGATTCAAGCGATGCAGGTTGCAGGTTGCAGAGTTTTATTTGCCAGTACGGGGGTGAAGGGGAATGCATTGCCAGCGCACTATTATGTGAGTAAATTATTGGCTTATAATAGTGTCAATACCGCACCCATTGAGACCATACAAGCCTTTGATGAACATGGAAGCAAAGAAAAAGCGTTGCCTCTCTCTCAAGAGCTTATAAAAAATCACTTTCTTCTTTTACAAAACCATGGCATAGACTTTGAGAAAATTTTGGATACGCAAATAGCCGAGGGCTTGGAAGCGTTTAAAGATGCATTTAAAGATATATTGGAGACATTATGAATAATCCTGAGGGCAAAAATTATGTGGATGCCACAAAATTAACCTATGAGCAACTTAAAAAAGTTGGGAAATATTTGCAAAAAATGATAGAAGTTGGGGGAAGTGACCTTCATATCAAAGCAAATTCGGTTGTTCGTGCGCGAATAAACGGAAACATTGTTCAATTTGGCGGAGGAATATTTGCTAAAGAAGATGCGATTACTTTTGCTAAAGAGATTTTAAAAGGGAGATATGCAGAATTTGTTGAAAAAAAAGAGATAGATTTTGTTTATCCTTTTAGTGAAACTAGCCGTTTTCGTGTGAATGTTTTTTTTCAAATGGATGGAGTTTCGGCAGTTTTTCGTACTATTCCTATAAAAATTCCTACACTAGAAGAGTTACACCTTCCTGAGATACTTAAAAAATTTACAAAAATAGAACGTGGATTAGTTCTAGTGACAGGAGTCACAGGAAGTGGTAAATCAACCACGCTTGCCTCTCTTATCAATGAAATCAACATTAACCGAAAAAAGCATATCATCACTATTGAAGACCCGATCGAGTTTGTCCATAAAGACAAAGGTTGCATCGTCAATCAACGCTCGGTAGGACAAGATACCCTCTCTTTTGGTTCAGCTCTCAGGGCGGCTCTTCGTGAAGACCCCGATATTATTTTAGTGGGAGAGATGCGTGATCAAGAGACGATTAATCTTGCCCTTCATGCTGCAGATACAGGGCATCTGGTTTTTTCAACCCTTCATACGATTGATGCTAAAGAGACGATTAACCGTATCATCGCGCAGTTTCCTACCCAAGAGCAAAATCGCGTAAGACTCTCCCTCTCAGGCGTCTTGCAAGGGGTTATTTCTCAGCGACTTATCCCTACTGTAGAAGGGGGGCGCAGAGCTGCTTTGGAGATTTTAGTTCGAACTCCGACAATAGAAAAACTCATCATGGAAAACCGTGATTATGAAATCAAAGAAACGATAGAAAAAGGGCGAGAGCACTATAAATCGCAAAGTTTTGATCAGGCTATTTTAGAGCTTTATAATGAGGGGATAATTTCTAAAGATATGGCACTAGAAAATGCCACAAGTGCAGCTGACCTTGAGCTTAGAATGAGCGGACTCAGTGATGGGCAGATCTCTAAAGATAGCCAAAAATCAAACAAAAATACTTTTAGAAATAATACTCCTGACGATATTTTTGATTTGAAATAGTTTTTTATATTGATTTAACGATTACTTAGATACAATTTCGCCTATTTTTTAAAACACAAGGATTCATCAATGTTACAAGGTATAATTAGAGAGAGTATTAGCAAGAGTGGAGTGAACGCTCTGAGAAAAGATGGTTATCTAATTGCAAACATCTACGGAAAAGGTCTTGAAAATATCAATGCCGCATTCAAAGAGAATGAATATATCCGTACAGTTCGCAATAAAGAGACTTTAGCATTTCCAGTTTCAGTCAATGGAAAAGAGATGAACGTTGTTGTTCAGTCATATGAGTCGCATGCCGTGACAGGTAGACTTTTGCACGTCGATTTGATGGTTGCACAAAAAGGTGTTGTAACACATTACAATGTTCCAGTTGTCACAAAAGGGATTGCGTTTGGTTTGAAAAACAAAGGTCTTGTAAACATTTCAAAAAATCGTCTAAGAGTTAAAGCGGCTATAGAAAATCTTCCAAAAGAGATTGTAGTTGATGTAACTCCAATGGATGTAGGTGATTCTAGACTTATTCGTGACTTAGAGAGAATTGAAAATGTTACATTTACAGATTCAGATCGTGTCGCTATCGTAAGTATTATCAAAGCAAAATAGTTATGCTTATCGTCGGACTAGGCAATCCTGGACCGACGTACGCACATAATCGCCATAATATTGGATTTATGGTTCTAGACGCACTTATTTTACGACAAAACGCTCAAAAACTCTCTTCTGCCGCCTCGTTTAAAGGGGAACTTTTTAAATTTCGTGAACATTTTCTTCTCAAGCCACTCACATATATGAATCTCTCGGGTGAATCAATACAAGCGGTTAAGAATTTTTACAAAATTGAACAAGTTGTAGTCATTCATGATGATTTAGATTTGCCATTTGGTGCATTGCGTTTTAAGTTTGGTGGTGGTCATGGTGGTCACAACGGACTCAAATCAGCAGATGAAAAAATATCCAAAGAGTACGCCAGAATACGTCTAGGCATCGCAAAACCCGAACATAAAGGGGAAGTCGCTTCTTATGTGTTGAGTGATTTTACTGACGCAGAGCAAAAACATCTTGCTTCGTGGATTTCCCATATATGCGATGCGGTAGAGTTTTTATTACAAAATTCCCTTGACGATACCAGCTCCAAATTTACAATTAAAAAACTTTAGCTAAAATGGTGCTTTATTCTCTTAACGGATTTATATGCTGGCTTTTAAATATATAGCGTTTCATTACATTAAATTTTTCTTTATTATTCTCAGTGCCTTAGTGCTTTTCTTGGTTGGTTTTGACTTTATGGAAAATGCTGGCGACCTTTCCAAATCGGCAAACTTGGTGCTTATTTATGTCGTCTATAAATCATTTTTTGCCATAGATATGCTTTTGCCACTCTCGCTGGTTTTTGCTATGGTCTCAACAAAAATTTTTCTCATCCGTTCTAATGCGCTTGTCTCTTTTTACTCTTTAGGGTATTCTAGAGTTGATGTTCTACGACCTTTTGTCGTTGTCTCAACAACAATCATTGTGTTGTTTATCTCCTTGCACTCTTTTACAAATTTCTCAAGAGCAGATGAGTTTTCAAATAATATACGCGAAAATGCTGAGTATTTAAGCCCTACAAGAGATCTTTTTTTTACCTACAAAGATCAGTATATCTATTTTTCAAAAATGTTGCCACTGCAAGAAACGGCAGAGGGGATACGTGTTTTTAGTGTTCAAAACAATTCACTCAAAGAAGTTTTGGTTGCCAATAAAGCGGTGTATCGAGATGATTATTGGCATATAATCGAAGCAGATATTATCACAAAACCTAATGACTTGAGTTTTGATTCTTTAGGGATTAGAGTTAACCATTCAAGAGATTTAAAAATTCTTGAAGGGTTTAGACCAAAAATACTTGACCAAGTGTATGAAGGCAAAGTAAATTTTACGATTGGAAATGCCGTGAGTGCAATATTTTTGCTTAAAGATCAAAATATCAATATTAGTGCTATTAAAGGTGCTTTATATAAAATCTTTATTTACCCTTTTTTTGTCCCATGTTTAGTGATTATTATCTTCTTTTTTGTCCCAATTAGCCCTAGATTTTTAAATGTTTCTTTATTTAGTTTTGGAGCAATACTCGCAACTCTTTTGGTGTGGGGCGTTTTATTTATGCTTATAGAATTATCTAGCAATAAAACAATCCCTAGCGAACTGGGAATTGTTGCACCGATTTTGATTTTATTGCTCTTAGCGATAAGACAATATAGGCATTATAGATGCAGTACATAGAAATATAAGTACTTTTTTGGTAAAATAAATTTAAAAAATATTTAGGATTTTTATGATAGATTTTAGAAAGCTTGCGGATACCTATAAAACTCCTCTGTACGTGTATGATTTTGATTATATGAGCGCCCAATATAACGAGCTCAAAGAGGCTTTTAAAGGGAGAAAATCAATCTTGGCATTTGCTGTTAAAGCAAACTCTAATGTAAGTGTTGTAAAACATTTTGCAAAGCTTGGAAGTGGGGCAGATTGTGTCTCTATCGGTGAAGTGCGCCGTGCATTTTTAGCAGGAGTTCCAAGCTATAAAATCATTTTTTCTGGTGTGGGAAAGAGCGATGATGAGATACGTGAAGCGATACAAAAAGATATTTTGTATATCAATGTCGAGAGTGAAGCAGAACTTGGACGTGTCGAACTTATCGCAAAAGAGATGCAAACGCAGTGCCGCATAAGCATACGCGTAAACCCAAATATTGACCCAAAAACGCACCCTTATATCTCCACAGGACTCCATGACAATAAATTTGGAGTAGATTTAAACAGTGCAAAACGGATGTATATTTTTGCAAACAATTCTCCCCATTTAGACCCAGTAGGTATCCATTTTCACATTGGTTCTCAACTTACACAACTTCAACCCATTTACGAGTCTGCTGCCATTGTTGCTGATTTGGTTCGTTCTTTGCAAAATTTAAAAATTGAGCTAAAGTTTTTCGATATTGGCGGCGGGCTTGGTGTCAAGTATGATAACGAAATCACTATCAAACCTTATGAGTATGCACAGGCGATTTTGAGTACACTCAAAGGGCTTGATGTAACAATTGTTTGCGAACCAGGAAGATTTTTAACTGCGAATGCAGGCTATTTTTTGACAAAAGTTTTATATGAAAAGCAAAATGGTGAGAAGAAATTTGTGGTTGTTGATGGTGCCATGAATGACCTTTTGCGTCCCGCTTTATATGGAGCATACCATAAAATAGAAGCGCTCACACAGACAGATTCTCCATTACAAAAAGTAGATATTGTGGGTCCTGTGTGTGAAAGCGGGGATTTTTTTGGTAAAAATACGATGCTCCCAAAACTCTATCACAACGATTTGCTCCTCATCCACAGTGCTGGCTCTTACGGCTTTGGAATGGGCAGCAACTATAATACAAGAGGCAGAAGTGCTGAGGTTGCAGTTGAAGGCTCCTTAGATAGATTGATTCGCAGGCGAGAGAGTTTCGATGATTTAGTGGCTCTTGAGTTAGAGTTTTTGGAGAAATAAGATGTATTTTCTTGATGTCCAAGGGACTTTGATAAGCGATGCAGATAAATCTCCAATTCATGGAAGTATAGAGTTTGTAGATGCGCTCAATGCCCAAAAAATTCCCTATATGGTTGTTACAAATAATACAAAAAAATCCTCTTTGGATTTTTACAATTATTTAAAATCACTTGGGTTTCATTTTGATGTTGAAAAGTATCTTGACCCACTTATGCTCCTTGAATCTCGTGTTTCAAAAGAGGGGGTTGCTGCGTATGGCTCGAGTGAATTTTTGCAGACTTTGGTGGAGATGGGGTATGTGCTCAATTATAAAAATCCAAAGACAGTCTTAGTGACGATAAAAGAAGATTTTATGCCAGATGATTATGCACAAATGATAGATTTTTTGCTTAGTGGTGCCTCTTTAATTGGGATGCATGAGACATCTATTTATGCTAAAAATAACAAGCGTTATCCAGGAGTAGGGGCAATTTTAAAACTTTTAGAGTTTGCGACTTCTGTAAAATATGATGTAGTAGGAAAGCCAAGTGTCTCATTTTATAAAGAGGCTTTGCGTATGTTACAAAAACAAAACCCTCATGCTACGTTTGAGAGTGTCACCATGATTAGTGATGATGTCAAGGGTGATTTGGGTGGAGCAAAAGAGATGGGGATGGAGACAATATTTGTCACAAGTGGAAAGTATAAAAGTGCGCAAGAGATTGTCCCTTTTTTAAAACAAGAGCTCAAACCTGATTTTGTTTATGCAGATATGCATGCGATTTATATACAAAGGTTATGCCATGAAAAGGGGCGAAAATGAAAACACTCGATGCATGCAGAAGTGCGATTGATGCCATTGATAATGAAATAGTGGATCTTCTTAACAAAAGGATGAATGTTGTCAAAAGAGTTGGAGAGATTAAACATGAGAGTAAAACTGCTGTTTATAGACCTGAGAGAGAAAAAGCAATCATAGAGAGACTTACTCACAGAAGCAAAGAATCAAATGGTTCACTCAATAAAGGAGCAATAGAAGCTATCTTCTTGGAAGTGTTTGCGGTTGCTAGAAATATTGAACTTCCAGAAAGAATCGCTTACCTAGGACCTGAGGGAAGTTTTACTCATCAAGCTGCAGAGAGCCGCTTTGGAGGGATGAGTGAGTACCTTTCGATGAGTTCTATTCATGCAGTTTTTAAAACTTTAGAGTCAAAAAGAGCAAAATTTGGTGTGGTGCCAATTGAAAATTCAAGAGATGGAATCGTTGGAGAGACACTTGACTATTTAGCAAAAAGTTCTGTTAAAATTGTTGCTGAACTTTACATGCCAATCCATATGTCGTTTGTAACAAAGACGAATAAACTAGACGAGATTAAAAAAATATATTCTAAAGATAAGGGTTTTGGGCAGTGTAGAGATTTTTTACTTGAACATGGTTTTATGAATGTTGAACTTATTCCTGTCGAGTCGACCGCAACAGCGGCAATACTCGCAGCCAAAGAGCCAAATTCTGCTGCGATTTGCTCACATATTGCAGCAAAACTTTATGGTATTCCAACCCTTTTTGAAAATATTGAAGACGATATTTATAACTCTACCCGCTTTGTTATTTTAAGTGACTTTAAAAATTTACTCTCAGAGGATGATAAAACTTCTATGTTAGTTCGTTTGGAAGATGGAGTTGAAGCAGGTTCACTCGTAAGATTTTTGGAAGATTTTAATAATGAAAAAATCAATCTCTCAAAGATAGAATCTCGTCCATCAAGGGATCAAAGTGGATTTGGTTATTGGTTTTTTATGGATTTTGATGGGCACATTGATGATCCAAAAGTACAAAAAGCGATAGAAAAACATGCAGCTGAAATAACATGGCTTGGAAGCTATGCGAAGGGGAAAAATTGAAGTTCAATAAAAAACTTGAAAATATAAAAACATATGAAGCAGGTAAACCAATAGAGTTAGTTGTTCGTGAATTTGGGATAGACCCAAAAAGTATTATTAAGCTGGCATCCAATGAAAATCCTTATGGTTGTTCACCGAAAGTAAAAGAAGCCGTAGCAAGTATTATAGAAAAAATGGCTCTTTATCCTGATGACTCTATGACAAAGCTTAAGCATGCTTTAAGTAAACGTCATGGAGTAAGCGACGAAAACATCATCATAGGCTCTGGAAGTGATCAAATAATTGAGTTTGCTATCCATGCAAAAGCCTCAAGCAACACTAAAATACTTATGAATAGTATTACCTTTGCAATGTATGAAATTTATGCAAAACATATAGGTGCGCAGGTAATAAGAACCTCTTCGGAGCATCATGATTTGGATCAATTTTATGCACTTTATGTAAAAGAAAAACCAGAGATAATTTTTTTGTGCACACCAAATAACCCAACTGGTGATGCCATAGATGCAAAAGAGTTGTTTGATTTTCTCTCTAAGATTGACCATGATACTTTGGTAGTTGTTGATGGTGCGTACATGGAATACGCGATTGGCAAAGATGCACAAAAAAAAGTAGATCCTAAAGAGCTTATAGAAAAATTTGAAAATGTACTCTATTTGGGAACGTTTTCAAAAGCGTATGGGCTTGGCGGCATGCGGGTAGGTTATGGCATTGCAAATACAAAAATCATTAAAGAGCTTTATAAATTAAGACCTCCGTTTAATATAACTACGCTTTCTCTGGAAGCGGCAAGTGTTGCTTTGAGTGATGAAGCATTTGTGGGTGAATGTATCGTAAACAATTTTAAAGAGATGAGACGTTACGAAGAATTTGCAAAAGCAAAAAATATAGATATAATTGAGAGTTATACAAACTTTGTTACATTTTGTTTGAGTGATCACTATAACTCCTCTGTTATGGCAAAAAAACTTTTAGAAAAAGGGATGATAGTTCGAGATTTAAGTAGTTATGCCATGAACGCAGTACGAGTGACTATTGGAACTCCAGAACAAAATAGTCGTTTCTTTGAGCTATTTGCAGAAATTTTATAATCATACAATGGGAATTTAATGGATTTTAAAGTACTTTTTTCACAACTTGTTACACTCTATACCAAGTTAACAAAGCAGCAACGCATTATTATAGCTTCAGCTATTGTAGGAATTGTTGGATTTTTGATTTTTATGGTTGTGTATACATCCCAAGATACAAAAAAAAGTAAATTTGAAGTCCTCTTTGACTCACTTACACCTGCAGATGCTGCAAGAGTTGTTGAGCAGTTAGAAAAAGAGCAGATTGAGTATGAAATCGAAGATAATAATGTCATCCGTGTTCCAAAAGAAGTTGTTTATAAACAAAGAATTGCTATAGCCGCGCTTGGTATTCCAAAAGATAGCGGTGTCGGATTTGAGCTTTTTGATACTCAAGAATTCGGAGCTACGAGTTTCGACCAAAACGTCAAATATCTTCGTGCATTAGAGGGAGAGCTCTCCCGAACAATCAATGCTCTCGCCCCTATCGAATCTGCAAGTGTCAGTTTAGCGCTCCCAGAAGATACACTTTTTGTTGAAAAAGAGACCTTTCCGACGGCTTCTGTCATGGTAACTCTTGTTGAGGGAAGTAGCCTCTCCCCTAAACAAATCAGAGGTATTAAAAATCTAGTGGCATCTTCAGTAAGCAAGCTCAAATCAGAAAATGTCATGCTCATAAATAGTGATGGCGAGACACTTGGCGATGAGGATGAGATGGCTCAGATGGGCGAACTCTCAGTTGTGCAACAAAAGTATAAAGAACAAGAAGAGAAAAAAAGACAAAAAAAGATTATTCAAGTATTGTCCCCTTTTGTAGGTGGTGCAGAAAAAGTAGTTGCACAGGTGACGATAGAGTTTGATTTTTCAATTCAACACTCTACTTCAGAAACATTTGATCCTGAAAATGTTGTAAGAAGTGAGCAAATCAGTGAAGAAAAACGAGAAGGGAGTACTCCTGCTGAAGTTGGTGGCGTTCCTGGGACAGTGAGTAATATCGGTCCTGTTGAAGGACTTCAGGGCAACCAAACAAGTGAAAAATTTGAAAAAAATACAGGGACTACAAACTATGAAGTGGGCAAAACTGTCTCAACCACACAATCTCAGTTTGCTAGAATTAAAAGAATTACCGCAGCAGTCCTTGTAGATGGAAAGTATACAAATAAGCTCGATGCTGAGGGAGCTCCAACTGATGAGATGGAATATATCGCGCTTGATGCAGCAGATATTCAAGCCATTAGTTCGTTGACTGCAAGTTCTATTGGTATTGATGACGCGCGTGGCGATTTGTTATCGGTTAAAAATCTACAGTTTAAGAGAGAAGGTCCTTCTGTTGGACAAGACAGCGTATCGCAAGCGCTCTTGTTTAGCGAAACCTATTTGGCTCCATTTTCTGGCTTTTTCAAGTATCTTTTTGTTCTTATTATTTTGTTTATTTTATACAAAAAAGTTATCTCACCTTTTGCACAAAGAATGCTTGATGTCTCAAAAGAAGAGGAGAGTTTATTAAAGCCCATTCTTGATATTGATGATGATGAAGAGGAAGATTTAGTCGGTAAAGTTCAAGCGATGAGAAAAAAAGTTGAAGATCAGCTTGGAGTTTCTGCGGGCTTTAATGAAGATGAGCTCAAGCATGATGTTATTTTAGAAAAAGTAAGAGCTATGGCTGAAAATGCTCCAGAAGAGATTGCGGCACTTCTTCAAGCACTCTTAGCGGAAGATTTAGACACAGCCAATACTAAGCCAGAGAGAGGAAAATAATGAATTTATCACCAGCACAACAAGCTACTTTTGATGAAATGCCTACAGCAGAAAAAGTGGCTATTTTGTTATTGCAGTTAGGTGAAGAGGCTACAGCGGCTGTTTTTGCAAACTTAAATGTCGATGCTATTACAGAGGTGTCCAAATTTATTGCAGGAGGAAAAACAATTGAAAAAGCGATTGCTACAGCAGTTTTGGAAGAGTTTTATGCCATATTTCAGTCGGGTCAGTTTATCACCTCTGGCGGTATGGAATATGCAAGGGAGTTGTTATATAGAACTTTAGGGCAAGAAGAGGCAAAAAAAGTTTTAGAAAAGTTATCTAAAAGCATGCAAAATACCCAAAATTTTGCCTATCTCTCTAAGATTAAGCCACAGCAACTTTCAGACTTTATCGTCAATGAGCATCCGCAGACTATAGCGCTCATCTTAGCACACATGGACGCGGGGGAAGCAGCAGATACGTTACAATTTTTTCCCGATGATTTGCGAAGTGAAGTAACCATGAGAATGGCAAAACTAGGAGATATTTCCCCTTCTGTTATCAAAAGAGTCTCCGCAGTTTTAGAGTCAAAACTCGAATCTCTTGCCTCTTACAAAGTTGAAGTTGGGGGTCCAAGAGCGGTTGCAGATATATTTAACCGCCTAGGTGCAAAATCTTCCAAAGCAACGCTTTCTCAGATAGAACAAGTCGATGAAGAGCTCTCAAATCTCATCAAAGAGATGATGTTTACCTTTGAAGACATGGTTTCGCTTGATAGAAATGCCATCACGGAAACACTCAAAGCCGTGGATAAAAAAGACCTTATGTTAGCACTTAAGAGCTCTCCAGAAGAGCTTAAAGAGAAGTTTTTTGCCTCCATGTCTGAGCGAGCAAAAGAGGCGTTTAATGAAGAGATGCAGTTTTTGGGTGCTGTAAAGATGAAAGATGTTGAGACAGCTCAGAGAAAAATCGTTGAGGTTGTTAATGCATTGGCAGAGTCAGGAACCATTCAGATGGGTGCGGCTAGTGAAGAGATGGTGGAGTAAACTTTGGCAACGATTATTCAAAAAGAGAATGTTTCAACACATGTTATAAATAGATATGCCTTTAAAGCGCTCTCTGGAGAGAAGGATTCAGAGGTCTCTTTGCAAGAGGCGCAAAAGCCTAAGGTTGAAGTAGCGCCAAAAGAGGAGGTCAAAGCTCCAAAACAGACTGAAGTTGATGCAAGTGCATTGAGTAAAAATTCAAAGGATGCTTTGATTGAGTCTTTGATGAAAAAAACAGATGAGATGTCCTCTAACTTTATTAAAATGCAGATGAAACTCGAAGATAAAGAAGCGGAGTATAAAACAGCCTTGATAAAAGAGAAGGAAGCCTCTTTTAACGAGGGAGTCATTGCAGGCAAGCAAAAAGCAAAAGAGGAGTCTGCAGCTGGCTATGCGGATGGTTTATCGCAGTTTTCAAACTCTGTGAGTGTCTTGGAAAAGAGTGCAAAAGAGTTTGAGAGTGCACTTGAGGGGATTAAAAGTCAACTTGTCGTAGCCGCTATAGATATTGCCAAAGAGGTTATCAATGTTGAGTTGGGATCTGGTTCTGCTGAGGTGGCAAAAGTTCTCTCAAATGAGCTTATTAAAGAGTTGCAGAGCGCTTCAAAAGTGCTCTTAAAAGTAAATCCTCAAGACCATGGAGCTGTTTCTCAAAGTGTTGGTTCTCTGAAAAATGTGGAAATTCTTTCTGATGGCGCAGTGAGTAAAGGTGGCGTGATTGCCATAAGCGATGCGGGAAATATCGATGCGCAAATAGCAAAAAGATTTGAAAGAGTCAAAAGAGCAGCATTAAGCGAATAGGGGTTAAATGAATATAAAGTCGTATAACATAAAACAACTCGAGACTCTTTGTACAGATATTCGCAGTGAAATACTCCGAGTTGTGAGTAAAAATGGAGGACATCTCAGCTCTACACTTGGAGCAACTGAGATTATTGTTGCTATGCATAAAGTATTTGACTCGGCGAATGACCCGTTTATCTTTGATGTTTCTCATCAGGCATATGCGCATAAACTCCTCACTGAGCGATGGGAAAAGTTCGATACGCTTCGTCAGTTTGGCGGTATTTGTGGGTATACAAAACCTAGTGAGAGTGCGCATGATTATTTTGTAGCGGGACACAGTTCTACTTCTATCTCTTTGGGTGTTGGTGCCGCAAAAGCTATTGCCCTTAAACATGAGCAAAACTCAAGAGTTCCAGTGTGCATGATAGGGGACGGCTCTATGACAGCGGGCATGGTTTATGAGGCATTAAATGAGCTTGGGGATAGAAAATACCCGATGATAATCATCCTCAACGATAATGAGATGAGTATCTCCAAGCCTATTGGTGCCATCAGCAGAATGTTAAGCTCCGCCATGGCAGGCTCTTTTTATCAAAGATTTAAGCGATATACGGAGAGTTTTGTTGATAATTTTGGTGAGGGTGCACACTATTTGGCTAAAAAAATGGAAGAGTCTTTGAAGCTTATCACTCCAGGGATTATGTTTGAAGAGATGGGGATTGACTATATCGGTCCTATTGATGGGCATAATCTGGAGTCACTCATTGAGATATTGCAAAAGGCAAAAGAGCTTAAAAAACCTGTCATTGTTCATGTGCAAACCATTAAAGGTAAAGGGTATGAAATTGCTGAAGGCAAGGAAGAGAAGTGGCATGGCGTAGGTCCTTTTGATTTGAGTAGTGGATCGGCTTCTAAAAAAAGTTCCGATAAAAGTGCGACACAAATCTACTCAGAAGCACTTTTGCATTTGGCAAAAAATAATGAAAAAATTGTTGGTGTGACTGCTGCTATGCCAAGTGGAACAGGACTCACTGATCTTATAAAGATGTATCCGACAAGATTTTGGGATGTAGCCATCGCAGAACAGCACGCAGTAACCTCTATGAGTGCTTTGGCAAAAGAGGGATTTAAACCGTTTTGTACGATTTACTCTACATTTTTGCAGCGTGGGTATGACCAAGTCATTCATGATACGTGTCTGATGGATTTGCCTGTTGTCTTCGCACTTGACCGTGCAGGCATCGTTGGAGAAGATGGAGAGACCCATCAAGGGGCATTTGATATCTCTTTTTTAAGAGCTATTCCAAATATGACTCTTTTTGCGCCACGAGATGAAAAGTCTTTTCATCAAGCCATGGCGTTTGCCGCAGAATATAAGCATCCATGTTCACTTCGCTACCCTCGCGGCTCATTTACGCAGACAGATTTACCAGAGTCAAATCATTTTGAGCTTGCAAAATCCCAATTACTTCTCGCGCATGAGAGCGATATTCTTTTTATTGGCTACGGAAACGGCGTTGGGCGTGCGCATGAAACTATGTTACATTTAGATAAAAGTGTCAATCTTTTGGACTTGCGATTTGTCAAACCACTTGATGAAGAGATGTTACGAGCGTTATCGAAAAAACACAAACAATGGTTTATTTTTAGCGATAGTGCAAAAATGGGTGGCGTTGGAAGTGCACTTTTAGAGTTTTTGGCAAAAGAGAAAATCCTTGATGTTCAAGTGGTGAGTTTTGAGTATGAAGATGCTTTTATAACGCATGGAAACACACGCCAAGTAGAAAAATCTTTAGGTCTTTTGCCCGAGCAGTTGGCTGAGAAAATAAAAGCTTTACAAGAAACTCATAAGAAGGCATGAAAAAGGAATACCCATGAATTCAATTACTTTAAAATCAATTGTATCAAACACTACTATTTATCTTTACTTGAATGAAACGGTAGAAAAAGCGCTCAAGCTGATGACAGAAAATGGTATCAGTTGTGTTGTGATTGTTGATGTAAATCATGTTCCTTTGGGTATTTTTACTGAACATGACGCGCTTCGTATTGTCTCTGATGCCATTGATGTGAAAACTCTTATACAAGAGGTGATGACGCCACACCCTTTTTGTGTTCCAAAAACTATGGGCATTCATGATGCCTATACGTTGATGGATGAAAAAGGGTACAAGCATTTGGTTGTAACAGACGATAAAGCAAAGCTTTTTGGCATTGTTAGCGAGGGTGACTTTCTCCGTCATATCGGATTTGAAAATTTAAATCAATTTAAAACTGTGAGCGAAGTGATGAACAGTAATCCGCTTATAGTTGAGTTCAATATGTCTGTGAGGCAAATAGCATCTCTCATGAACACCAATAAATGTGACTACGCGATTGTTATGAGTGGAAGGCATATCGAGGGTTTAGTCACAGAACGTGATATATCTCAAATGCTTTACGCTACCAAAGAGGTAAACGAAGAGCAACTTCACACTTTACTGCAGAAAAAATTTCAGTTTATAAAACAAGATACCTTTCTCCATGATGCAGCCAGTAAAATGCAAGAGCACAATGTGCATGAACTTATTGTTCTTGATGAGGCAAATAATCTTATTGGGTTACTTAACCGTCATGATATTCTTCACAATATTCATGGCGCTTATTTTGAGTTTTTGTTTAAAGTTATAGAGCAAAAAAATGACACTATCTCCGAACTGTATAAGCGAAAAAAACTACTTCGTGACCAAAAAAAAACAGTAGAGCTCAATAATCTAAAATATTTCAAATTATTTGAAGCGATGCCTGATGGAGTTTTGCTTATTGAGAGCTCAACTATGAAAGCCGTTGAGTTTAACAAGGCGGCACATGAACATTTAGGCTATACGGCCGCAGAATTTGCGAAGCTTAAAATTTCCGATTATAACGCAAGTGAAATGCCTCATGAGACCGCACGCAGAATCGAAGCGATTGAGCATCATGGTTCAGACACTTTTGAGACAACTCATCGGACAAAAGATGGGAGATTTCTGGATGTTTTTGTCAATGTTGTAGCGATAACTTTGTTTGATACACCTTACATGATGGCAATTTATCGAGATATTACAGAGCAAAAGAAAACACAAAATAGTTTAATGCGTGAGCAGTCTGAACTTATCAAACAAAAATCATTTTTAAATATTCTCATTAATACAATCCCTGATTTGATTTGGCTCAAAAATACGCAAGGGGAGTATTTGGCTTGCAATAAAATGTTTGAAAGATTATACAATGCAAGTGAAAAAGAGATTTTAGGAAAAGACGATTTTGCTTTTGTTGATGCACAGTTGGCAAACTTTTTTCGTGAGCATGACCAAAAAGCGATGGAGGCTGGTGGTTCACGTACAAATCAAGAATTTTTAAAGTTTGGTGATGGAAGTTATGAGGGCTATTTTGAGACGGTAAAAACGCCTATGCATGATGAGGCGGGAACTTTACTCGGTGTTATTGGTGTTTCTAGAGATATTACAGAGAGAAAACATAAAGATGAGTTCATAAGTAACATCCAATCCTTGGCACACATAGGGACTTGGGAATGGGATATGGTGAATGATGTGTTTTGGGGAACAGATGAATCGTATAAGATTTTTGGCATATCGATGGGTCAAAAAATATCGTTTAAAGAGCTTATAAAACTTTTTGCACCTCAAGAACAAGCAAAAGTACACCATGCACTTTTTGATGCTTCAAAAGAGAACAGACAACTCGGTTCTCTTTATAAAATTGTTCGTCCAGAGGGTCATTTTAGATGGATTAAAACACACACCGAATTTCTTTACGACGCAGCCAATACACCGATAAAAGCTGTAGGCATGGTGCAAGATGTCACAGAACAGATAGAATATCAAAATGAAATCATTCGTAAAGATAATGACTTAAATGAAGCCCAAAAATTGGCTAAAGTGGGGAGTTGGAGACTCAGTTTTGAAGACAATAAACTGGAGTGGTCAGATGAAACTTACAGAATTTTTGGCATAGATAAACAGACCCCAATCTCGTATGAACTTTTTTTAAGCTGTGTACATCCTGATGATGTTGTGAGAGTTGATGCTGCTTGGTTGTCGGCATTAAACGGAGACGAATATAATATTGAACACCGTATTATAGTAAATCATGAACTCAAGTGGGTGCGAGAATATGCGAAATTAGAAATAGATTCTTGGGGGAACATGGTTGCAGGTATTGGGACAATCCAAGATATAACTGAGCAAAAAATATACGAGAAAAAACTTGAAATTCTTGCAAATTATGATGCGTTGACAGGGCTTGCAAATCGGACATTTTTGATTTCTAATTTACAAAATTCTATAGAGCAAGCTAAGCGAAATAAAACAAAAATAGCTTTAGTCATGTTTGATTTAGACCACTTCAAAGATATTAATGACAGCTACGGACACAGTCTTGGAGATGAATTGCTTCAGCTTATTGCAAAGCGTTTTTCGGAGCGTTTGAGAGATTGTGATCTTGTGAGTCGTATAGGCGGCGATGAATTTGCTGTTGTGCTTGAAAATTTAACGCGAGCAGAAGATACAGGAAGACTCGCGCAGGAAATCATAGATTCACTCTCTTTAGAGTACATTCTCTCTACTGGAGCATCTATCCATGTGGGTGTAAGTGCGGGAATTGCTATTTATCCAAATGATGGGGAGAACGCTTCGGATATTTTGCAAAACGCAGATGCCGCACTTTATAAGTCAAAGGCAAATAGAAGAGGGACCTATAGCTACTATACCGATGAGCTTACAAGCCTTGCACGCTACCGCATAGAGTGTGAAAATGATTTGCGTCATGCTATAAAACGTAATGAGTTTGAAGTCTATTATCAGCCACAGGTTCATATCGCTTCGGGTCGTATTTTAGGTGCTGAGGCTTTAGTGCGTTGGCATCATCCAGAAAAAGGGCTTATTCCCCCGATAGAATTTATTCCTATTGCTGAAGAGTTTGGTTTGATTGGTGCAATTGGAGAGTGGGTTTTAAATGAAACTTGTAGACAAGGGAAGGTATGGCTTGATGCAGGGCATAGACTCATGCTTGCCGTGAACTTATCTGCGCAACAAATTCGCTATCAAAATATTCCTCTAATGGTAGATAAAGCTTTAAAGAAAAGCGGGTATCCAGCTTCTCGTTTAGAACTTGAAATCACTGAGAGTTCACTGATGCAAAGGGAAGAAGAGGTAGTGGAGATGTTCCATGTTTTGCGTTCAAAAGGGATTCGTTTAGCAATAGATGACTTTGGGACGGGATACTCGTCACTGAGTTACCTCAAACGTTTTCCGATTGATGTGCTCAAAATTGACAAAAGTTTTGTGGATGATATTCCTTACGATGCAGACGATGTAGCAATCGTAAGTGCCATTATTGCTATGGGTCAAGCACTTGGATTTCAAGTCCTTGCAGAGGGGACAGAGAGGCTAGAGCAGGTAGAATTTTTAAGAGAAAAAGGGTGTACAATGTATCAAGGCTATTTCAAAAGCAAGCCAGTCCCTGCCGCAGAATTTGAAAAGCTTTTACTTTAACATTTTACTTTAACATGAGAATGCCGCAAAATCTTCCTGTGGTTTTCTCGGCTCTGTAAGAGTAGTAGTTCTCTTTCTTACAGCAGGTACATTCGTTAGAAAACTCAATGTTTTGATTTTTGATGCCACATGCGATGAGTTGTCCTTTTAAAATCTTGTTGATGTCAAGGTAATAGCGCTCCTCTCTTCTTTCTAAAGCGTACTCTAGTTGTAGTTCTTTTGCCTTATCATAAATTTCATGCCCCACTTCATAACAGCAAACACCGATATTTGCACCGATACTTACAGAGATGTGCTGTGGGTTTGATGCAAATTCTAAGGACATTTTTTCTACCACTTTTTGCACGATATTTTTAAAAGCACCTTCTCTTCCAGCATGAGCGGCGGCGATAACTTTTTGTTTATCATCATAAAAAAGCAAAGGGGCACAGTCTGCTACCATCACCATAAGCGGGGTGTTTTTCTTGTTGGTGATAAGGGCATCGCAACTTCTTGGCGTGTAAAAATCGTCCTCATCAAGAACCGTGTGGACGAAGTTGGAGTGAATCTGTTTCATATGAATAAGAGACTTTTTTTTATAGCCAAGTTCTTGTGAGAGACGCTCATGATTTGCCTCAACAGCCAAAGGGTCATCATTGACATGAAAGGCGAGATTGCCGCTGTATCTTGTGGTAAAAGCGTGTGTAAGATTAGGTAGAGAATTTAATTGTTTGCTATGATAAAATTTCATATAATTATTATAACAAAATTAAAGGTTTATTTTGAGCAAATTAAGCATTTATCCTGTAACTCTTGATGGAGAGAGCCCTCAGGCAAAACGAGAAGAGATACGAAAATATTTTCATAATACTTACAATCTTTTTGAGAAAATATTTGAAGTCTTAAAAACTGATGAGGTTTTTTACAAACAGTCCGAAATTACCCGTCATCCTATGATTTTTTACTTTGGGCATACGGCGACTTTTTTTATCAATAAACTCATCCATATGAAAATCATAGAACAAAGAATTGACGCTGATTTTGAGTCCATTTTTGCCGTAGGTGTCGATGAGATGTCTTGGGATGATATGAATGGGACAAACTACCAATGGCCTAGCGTAACTAAGGTGAGAGAGTACAGAGCAAAAGTGAGCGTGTTGGTTGACGAGCTTATAACAACGCTCCCGTTGACTTTACCTATCAACGAGAACTCTGCCATGTGGATTATACTCATGGGCATTGAGCATGAGCGAATCCATATAGAAACTTCTTTGGTTTTACACCGTCAAATGCCACTAGAGTTTATAAAAGAAGTCGCAGAATTTTCCCTTTGCAAAGAGTCGGGTCCTGCTCCAAAAAATGAGATGCTAATAATCGCACCTAGGCATATAAAACTAGGGAAAGAGACTACACATCATCTCTATGGCTGGGATAACGAATACGGAAACTATGCACAAGATGTGTCAGAGTTTCAAGCTTCAAAATACTTAGTCAGCAACGGCGAGTTTATGGAGTTTGTCAGAGATGGTGGCTATGAAAATCCAGAGTATTGGGATGATGAGGGGAAAAAGTTTTTGCAAATAAGTGCAGCGAAACACCCGACTTTTTGGCATGTGGAAAATGGCATTTACAAATACAGAACACTGAGCGCAATCATCGACATGCCCCAAAACTGGCCCGTTGATGTTAATGCACTTGAAGCAGAAGCTTTTTGCAGATATAAAAGCAAAAAAGAGGCTTTACAGTACTCACTTCCAAGTGAAGCAGAGTATGCGGCAATGTATGAGCAAGTTGGCTTAAAAGATGTGTTAGATCTCGATGAGAGCAGGGCAAACCAAAACTTTGTACACTGGAGTTCTTCTCCTGTTGATAGGTATGATTTTAATGGACTTTATGATGTTGTCGGAAATGTTTGGCAGTGGAGCAAAACTCCTATTTTTGGTTTTGAAGGGTTTGCGGTTCATCCAGCATATGATGATTTTTCAGTGCCGACTTTTGATGAGCGTCATGCCATTATCTTGGGCTCATCATGGGCGAGCAGCGGCAACTTAATCATGAAGCATTCACGCTATGCTTTTAGAAAACATTTTTACCAAAATGCTGGGTTTCGCTATGTCATTTCGCAAACGAAAGAAGAGAAAATTCAAGATATTTATGAGAGTGATGAACTCGTTTCACAGTACTGTGAATTTCAATACGGAGATGAATATTTTGGGGTAAAAAACTTTGCAATCGAATGTGCAAAAATAGCCTCAAAATTTGCTGTTCATAAAACAAAAGCACTTGATTTAGGGTGTGCAACAGGTCGGGCAACCTATGAACTTGCAAAAGAGTTTGATGCCGTAGAGGGTATTGATTTTTCAGTTCGTTTTATCCAAGTTGGCTCCAAACTCAAAGAAGAGGGTTATATTGCATTTGCCTCAAAAGAAGAGGGCAATCTTATTGTGAACAAAAAAGTGACGATAGAACAATTGGGATATGAGAAGATAAAAGAGAGAGTCTCTTTTTGGCAAGGCGATGCTTGCAACATGAAACCAAGTTACCATTCATACGACCTTGTTATGGCTACAAACCTTATTGACAGACTTTATCAGCCACTTTTATTTTTGGATATCATCAGTGAGCGTTTAAATGAAGAGGGGATTTTAGTCATAACTTCTCCCTATACTTGGCAGGAGAGCTCCACTAAAAAAGAGTTTTGGCTAGGGGGTTATAAAGATGACAAAGGTCATGAAGTTAAAACTATTGACTCACTTAAGAGTATTTTATCAGAGAAGTTTGAGCTGATTCATGTACAAGATTTGGCGTTTGTTATCAAAGAAACAGCAAGAAAATACCAACACACTGTATCTGAGATGAGTGTATGGAAAAAGAGGTGAGTTATAACTTTGATGTCTCTGTATGTCGAGAAGGCTCAAATGCGGAGAAATATAGACTCAGGTCAAAGTTGTTTGGAAGAGAAGATTTGTTGCCGGTTTGGGTTGCAGATATGGATATCGACACTCCCGACTTTGTCTTGGAGGCGGTAAAAAAACGTCTCTCTCATCCTATCATCGGCTATGAAGATGTCCCAAAAAGTCTCTACAAGGCGCAACTCAAGTGGATGAGACAAGAACATGATACGGTTTTTGAAGTAGAAGATATGCTCCATTCTCACTCTGTTGTTGCTTCTATGCATGTTGCTATTGAGGCATTTAGCAAAGTGGGTGATGGGGTGATTGTCCAAACCCCTGTATATCCCCCTTTTTTTAAAAGTGTAGTGTCTCTTGGGAGAAAAGTAGTTAAAAATCCGCTGAAACAGTTGGCAGATGGGCGGTATGTTTTTGACATTGAAGATTTAAAAGCCAAGATAGACAAAAACACAAAACTTCTACTTTTATGTTCTCCGCATAATCCTGTGGGAAGAGTTTGGCATCGTGAGGAGTTGGAGGCAATTTTAGCCGTGTGTGAGGAGCATAATATTGTTATTTTCTCTGATGAGATTCATTCAGATTTGGTGTATGCTCCAAATATTCATATCCCTTTTGCCTCACTCTCACCTCAGGCAAGAGCGAGAACTATCACAGCCATTGGGGTAGGAAAAACCTTTAACATGGCTGGTTTTGCCATGAGCACAGTTGCTATACCTGAGGAAAAATTAAGAGAAAATTTTTTAGAAGTATATAAAAAAATTCATTTTGCACAAGGAAATGTCCTCTCGCATGTTGCATTTGAGGCGGCGTATGTCCATGGGAAAGATTGGCTAGAAGAGCTCAAAATTCATCTCAGAGAAAACTTTACAAGGCTCGAAAAACTTTGCCAAATGTTTCCACATGCACTCCGTGTAACTCCCATAGAAGCAACTTATTTAGCATGGCTTGATTGTCGTGGAATGGGACTTTCCAACAAAAAGTTAGAGAAATTTTTTGTCGAAAAAGCCAAGCTTGGCTTAAATAGCGGAGTGAGTTTTGGACGTGAAGGCAATGGCTTCATGCGCTTGAATTTTGCCCTCTCACGTGCTAAAATGTCACAAGTAATTCAGCAGCTAGAAGATGCTTTAAAAATACAAGGGAGCCATAATGGTAAAAATTAATTGGGACGCATATAAAGAGTATAAATCACACAGCAATAAAAAAGCAGATAATTTTATTATCCTTTTGGATTTTATGAAAAGTTATTACAATATGGCGAGCCCGATGGATATATTTGAAACTCTTTGGTATGACGAGTTGGCAAAAATGATGCTTGATAAGAGAGAAATAGCAGATGCCGAGGGGTTGGAGAAGTTTCTTTTTAAGATAAATGAGTAAAGATTTACAAGCGATTAACACCTTTATCCAAGCCCATCATGTGATGAGTTTGGCGACTTCAAATGGCTCAGAGGTAAGTGCATGTAGCCTTTTTTATGCGTATGCTCATGAGGCGCGCACTTTTGTCGTTGCAAGCAGTGATGAGACTACACATATACAAAATATCAAGCAAAACAAAAATATAGCTGGAAATATACTTTTAGAGACAACAAGTGTGGGGAAAATTCAAGGTTTGCAGTTTAGGGGTGAGTTTTTGCTCCTTGAAGATGAGAGTTTGAGAAAGTTATATTTTGAAGTATTTCCGTACGCTTTAGTGATGCAGCCAAAACTATGGAAAATAAAAGTAGAATATTTTAAGCTCACTGACAACAGACTAGGATTTGGTAAGAAAATAATTTGGGATAAATTTAAGAGTTAACACTAGCTTTTTGGAAAAATTTTTTCTTTAAAAAGGAGGCATTTAGTCCCTGTACTTTGAAAAATAACCAAAGAGGGGATTTGAGGAGACTCAAATCCGTACGCTCTGCATCCATGAGGATGTCTGGGTTTCCAAGTTACAAAGTAGTGCGCACACTTAAGACAGTTTATTCTCTGCATATTTCTCCAAATTTTAAATAGATTTCTTGCATAACCTACTTTTAGATTGCTTCACTTCGTTCGCAATGACAGCTATAGCGAGGCAACGACGTTCATTGCGAGGCAACGACGGTCATTGCGAGGCAACGACGAAGCAATCTAGGTTATGCAAGAAGTTTAATAGTTTATTTTTTTAGGTAGAAATTCTAGCATATTAGATAAAATAATTAAATCAAAGAACTCTAAAATCCAAAAAAGTGAGAACCTCGTGGATAAAATATTACTGATGTTACAGCTCCAATACCAGCTCAATGACGCAACAAACGGCGAAAACTGGACTAATGGTGTTACAAAAAATGGCAAAACGATAAACTGGAAGCGATGTGTTTATATGGAATGTGCGGAGATGATTGATAGTTTTTCATGGAAACATTGGAAAAATATAGCCCAAGAACCCGATTGGGGCAATATGCAAATAGAAGTTGTGGATGTATGGCATTTTATCATGAGCTTGAGTATTGAAAATTATGTCCATGATTTACGTGGCGGCGTTGAAGATTTGGCTATTAATTTTACTGCTCTTAAAAGTTTTGCTTTGCTGCAACAGAAAAATCATCATTTTGCAGTGCAAGAGGCAGTTATAGTAAAAGTGGAAAACATTATGCGGCATGTTCTAAGCACCGATACGCTTGACTTAAATCACTTAGTTGCCGAGTTTTATGATTTGGTTGCTATGTGTGGATTGGATTTGCAAACGCTTTACAGACTTTACGTGGGAAAAAATATTTTGAACCAATTTCGCCAAGATAATGGTTATAAAGAGGGGACGTATAAGAAAGTTTGGAACGGCGATGAGGATAATGTCGTCATGAAGCGTATCTGGGAACAAAATAGCGATATTAAGCCTCAAATGCTTTATAAAGAGCTCTCAAAACTTTACTTGGCACTAGGTTAATCTTTGGAAACCGTTTTAGAGATTCATGACCTCTCTTTTGGATATGTCAAAGATACTTTGCTTTTTAACAATTTTTCTTTAACGCTCAAAAGAGGGGAGATAAAAGCCATTGTTGGAGCAAGTGGAGCAGGGAAAAGTACCCTTTTTGAATTGATTTTGAAAAATCTAAAACCGCTCTGCGGAGAGATAAAAGCTGCCCATGTCTCGCAGGTATTTCAAGACCCTTATAGCTCTTTTCACCCTAGCTATTCCCTTCTGAGTCAGATAGAAGATGTCGCATCTACACAAGAGCTAGAGAGTTATTTGCCAGATTTTAACTTAGAGTATGCATTGCTTTTAAAACTCCCTCATGAGCTCTCAGGTGGAGAGCTTCAGCGCGCTTCGATACTCAGAGCAATGCTTATGAAGCCTGATGTCTTGCTCTTAGATGAGCCAACTTCAGCGCTTGATAATGTCATACAGTTGGAAGTGATGAAAAATTTGGTAAAAAATCTTCAAAATATAGGGATGCTTTTAATCACACATGACTTAAATCTTGCAAAGTGGTGTGCAGATGAGATTATTTTGATTTAAAGTTTTAGTGATGTGTAAAATATCGAACAAGATAAAATCCGCTACCTGCCATTGCAATGGTTCCAAAGGCATTAAGTGAAATATTGGCAAGTGCTAAAAAAATATGACCCCCTTGAAGCAATAAAAAACTCTCAATCGCGAAAGTAGAATAGGTTGTAAGTCCTCCTAAAATCCCCGTAGTTAAAAAAGATTTTATGTGAAATGACAAGAGAGTGGTGTACATAAAATAAGCGATAAGAACACCCATAATAAAACTTCCTATGAGATTGACGCCGAGAGTTCCAAAGGGTAAATCATGGGGAAGTTTGTGCGAGATTAAACCATTTAAGTAGGCTCGCAGCACTGCTCCGATGAAACCGCCGCTACCTATGGCTAGGATTGTTTGCCAACTCATCATCATACACCTTTTGCATTTTTATCCGTAAATCATTCAGCCAGTTTTCATCACGCTTGTTCGCAATAAAAGAGTCCATAAATATCACCTTTACACACCCGCTTTTATAATAAAATTCTTTGATATTGTAATATTTTGCACTTTGCATGAGCACTACGGGCTGGACGCAAAGTTTATATTTATCTGCGATAACTTTTGCCCCTGATTTAAATGGGAGCATTCTCCCATTTGTAGAGCGTGTTCCTTCTGGAGCCATCGCGATGACTCTCCCTTTGTCAAGTCTCTCTCTGGCATTTTTTAGCAGTTTTACTAAAGAGGTTTTATTTTCTCGCTCGACAGGAATATCTTGGGGAAATTTGAGTGCTAAGCCAAAAAAAGGGACATCAAAGAGCTCTTTTTTTGCAACCCAAGCCAAATCTTTGTTTGTGATAGTCTCCATGATGGCTATATCTAAATCGCTTTGATGGTTAAATAAAAACATTTGCGTATTTGGGTCTTCACTTCCCTCGATTTGGGTAGAAAAAAATAACCCAAATCTTGTAAGCCATGAGGTTATTTTTCGCCCATAGGGTCTGGGAAGTAAAAAATATATAAGAATGAGGAGCGTAAGCGAGAGGAGAATGATGAAGGTCGCATAAAACCAACTAATGCGAGCAAATATCTTCATTTTTAACCCATCCTATTTTTTCATCTTCTAGCTTTACCTTTGTAAAGTTTTTTGTCTCTCCCTCTTTTTGTAAATATATCTCCTCTTGGGTTGTCTCAAAAATGGTGCCATTATACACAGGAAGAAGATAAATGTGCGATGCTTTTTGTATGCAGACATCTTGTTGCGAAACAATCACAGAGACAATATAGCTTAGAGGAAAAAGGATGAGTAAAAAATAGATATATTTTTTTTGAAAAATAATGAAAATAAATCCAATAAAAGCAATTGTTGCAGCGATACTTATTTTTAAGAGCTCTTTGGATTGGTCTTTTGGCTTTAAGTCTGTTTGTGTTGTTACACTGTCATCATCAACAATAATAGGAATCTCTACAAGTTCAAAATCATTTTTTTTAAGGTTAAAATAAGAAAAAGTAAAATTTTGAATCTCTTTTTTGATAACCACATAGTAGGTGAGTTTGGATTCAAAAATTGAATCTGATTTAGATTCGATTCCTTGTTTGTGAACGTCATTGAGATGAAAAGCGGCAATATCAGAATTTTTAGCTTTTGCCATAAAAACAACAATATTGTGATTTTTATCATAATTTGTTGTCTTAAAATCTAAAAGCTCAAAGGAGTCTGCAATAATATTTGAGAAGTTTTTTTTAGGATTTAATGTGATGACACTGAGTTTTTTCCCCTCTAGAGTCGTTGGTTTATGTGCTATTTCATCTTCGGTAATCAAAGTAGCAGTAAAATCAGGAAGTCTAATATTTTGATCTTTTGCTAAAAAATAAAAAGTGTCATAAGAGTATTTTTCATCTGATTCTCTATAGGGGAGAGAGTAGTTTAAAGATTCGATTCCTATTTGGTTGGAGAGTTGATACTCAATATCTTTAAAATCTTGCACAGTAGACAAAGTTTTGATAGTTATAGAAAATACTTGTCCTTGGACAAGCCTTCTAGGAGTCTCTTTAAAACTAAGATACAAAACTTTCTCTTGAGAAGTCGTTTCATAGAGTTCAGTGATGTCATCAGCAGTAAATAAATCACCTTTGAGTGTGAGAAAAAACAATACGCTTATAAGGAGAAAACGAATCACGCGAACAAAAATCCTTGAAGCATTTTTATCCCATCATCTGAGCCAAGTATTCCCTCCATTGCACGTTCTGGATGAGGCATGAGTCCAAATACATTTTTTTCTTTATTGCAAACACCTGCAATTGACTCAACGCTTCCATTAGGATTTTTTATTTGCCCATTTTCATCCGTATAGGTTAGGAGAATTTGGTTGTTGGCATGGAGCTCTTGGAGTCCCTCCGCATCAATATAGTAGTTTCCATCATGATGGGCTATAGGAATCTTGAGGAGATCATTTTTATCTAATTTCTTTAGAAAAATATTATCGTTGTTGATGACTTTAAGATGGTGATGTTTGGAGATAAAATGTAAATGCTCGTTTCTCATAAGAGCACCAGGGAGTAAACCTGCCTCTGTTAAAACTTGAAAACCGTTACAAATACCTAAGACTTTTCCACCATTTTTTGCAAATATTTTTACTGCTTTCATGACAGGACTAAACTTGGCAATAGCGCCACTTCTGAGATAGTCGCCGTAAGAAAACCCCCCTGCAACCACCAAAAGGTCAGTGTCACTTGGAACAGACTCACTTTTATGCCATAAAATCTCAGTTTTTGCACCTAAGCGCTCAAAAGCATGCTGTGTATCGTACTCACAGTTAGTTCCGGGAAACTGTAAAATAGTTACTTTCATTTTATTAACTCAATCTCGTACTCTTCAATAACAGTGTTTGCTAAAAGGTCTTCGCACATTTGTCTCACCTCTGCTGTGACTTTATCTTCATCTGTTTCGTTTATTGTTAAGACAATTTGTTTGCCAACGCGAACATCGCTGACACTCTCAAAATGAAGAGAGTGAAGTGCGTGATGAACCGCTTTGCCCTGAGAATCTAAAACACCTGCTTTGAGAGATACATTGACAATTACTTTCATGCTGTTATTTTCCTAAAATTCTGTTTAAAACTTGCTCGTACGCTACTGTTAACCCGCCTAAACCTTGACGGAATCTGTCTTTATCCATTTTTTCACCGCTTTGCATATCCCAAAAACGGCAATTATCAGGGCTAATCTCATCTATGAGGATGATATTGCCACTGCTGTCTTTGCCAAATTCAAGTTTGAAGTCGACTAAATTAAGACCTTTTGCAGCAAAATAAGGTTTAAGAATATCGTTGATTTGTCTTGCCATTCGACGAAGTTTATCAAGTTCGTCTTGAAAATCGACAAGTCCCAAAAGGAGCGCATGTTGGTCGTTGAGTTTAGGGTCACCAAGCGCATCATTTTTGTAGTCAAATTCAACTAACGTAAAAGGTAAAACAGTTCCCTCTTTTATCCCTAAGTTGCGAGTAAGACTCCCCGTTGCAATATTACGAACGATAACTTCTATAAGAATTACTTTGACTTTTGTATGCAACATATGGTTTTCATCAACCATTTTTACAAAGTGCGTTTGAATAGCGTTTGCTTCTAAAAGTTTAAATAACTCTGTTGAAATTTTATTGTTTAGGGCACCTTTGCCCGCCTCACTTGATTTTTTCTCACCATTAAATGCAGTTAAGTCATCTTTAAACTCAGATATCAACAGATTCTCATCGTCTGTTGCAAACAATCTTTTGGCTTTGCCTTCGTACAGAAGTTCTCTTTTTTGCATCTTGCTTATCCTTTCATAATTATTAAAGCTTTTATGATGTCCACACCCTCTTTGAGTTGTATATCTTTGTTCATCATGTCGGGCGTGATTATACCTTTTTTAGCCTCTTCTAATGCTTCTTTTTCCTCTTTAAGGGTGTCATTTTCTTCAACTTTTATGAGCTCTTTTTCAAGATGCTTCTTCAAGTCAGACTCTTTTATGGAAAAAGCATCTTTTTTCGTATTGACTTCACCAGGTAAAACTTCAATGTCAGGTTTTACTCCCACGGCTTGTATCGTTCTGCCACTTGGGAGATAATATCTTGCGATAGTGAGTTTAATCGCCTCTTCTTCTGTGATAGGAAGGATGACTTGTACACTCCCTTTGCCAAAAGTATTTTGCCCTAAAAGTATGGCACGTTTATGGTCTTGAAGCGAGCCACTGACGATTTCAGAAGCACTAGCACTTCCCCCATTGATGAGAACAACCATCGGGACACGTGTCACAGTGTTCCCCTTTGAGGCCGTGTATGTTTTTGCATCGGCTATGTCTCTCCCTTTTTGAGAAACTATCTCTCCACTATCGACAAATAAATCTACCAAATCAACAGCTTGGTCAAGGAGTCCGCCAGGATTGTTTCTCAAATCCAAAATAATACCTTTGGTGAGCGCTTTTCTTTTTTTAATCTGTGTTGCAACATCTTGTGCCACTTTTTTGTCAAATGTTGTGACACGAATGTAGAGGATATTTTCATCTATGGTTTTAGCATATACTGATTCTATTGTAATGATGGCTCGTATGATATGAATAGTGATGGGTTGTGCTTCCCCTTCTCTGACAATCATGAGGTCAATCGGGTCGCCTGCTTTGCCTCTCATAAGACCAACTGCCTCATCTATAGTCATGTTTAAAGTCGATTCATTATCAATTTTTAGGATAATATCACCCGATTTAATCCCCGCTTTATCTGCAGGTGTCCCCTCAATAGGAGCAATGACGGTTAGTGCACCATCCCGAACCCCAACAGTAATCCCAAGTCCGCCAAATTCACCATTGGTTTGTACTTTTAACTGTTTGTAATCTTGTGGTTTAAGATAGCCTGAGTGGGCATCAAGGTTGTTGAGCATCCCCTCAAGTGCCTTATCCATGAGTTCCTCAATAGTTACATTGTCTACATTATATTGCTCAACTATTGAGATAACTTTTGTAAATTTTGCTAATGACTCAAGACGTGAAGCTTCTTTGGAGACTTCTGCACTTGGAGGAGATGCAAAAACGTTTGCAGAAAAAAGAAGAGCTATGGCTAAACCTGCACAAGCAAAACCAAGGGTAAGAAATTTTTTGTTTTTCATTATTTTTCCATATAAAATATTTAATTGATTATTATAGTAAAAAGCTGTTTAAATAACAAATTTATGTTATTTACATATAATACAAAAATTATTTCAAAAGGGATAAATTGTGCAAATTTTACTTTAGATTTTATACTAAGGGCATGATGATTTCAGAGTTTAACATGATTGCACTCGTCTTGATTGACAAACAATGCTTCAAACGAAAGCAGATTTTGATATGAGCATATTCGCATAAAAGGAAAAAAATACAAGCAATGAACAATATTATTTTAATAGGATTTATGGGTGTTGGAAAAGGGAGTGTGGCAAGAGAAGTTGCGAAAAATTCCCCTTATATCGCCATAGATACTGACGACATAATTGAGAGTATGGAAAATAAAAAAATAAAAGATATTTTCAAAGATGAGGGAGAAACGTATTTTAGAGAACTCGAAAAAAATCTCTCATTATGGCTTGAGCAAAATGTATCGGGAACTTTAATCTCAACAGGCGGCGGATTTTATAAAGCGCAAAATCTCAAAAAAATCGGGATAGTTGTCCTTTTAGACTCCCCGTTTAACGCCATTATAAAAAGAATCAAAAAACATCCAAATGCGCAAAATAAACTCAAAAAAAGACCTTTGCTTAAAGACCTCAAAAAAGCTAAAGAGCTCTACGACTTAAGACGTCCTGAGTATTTTGCCCTTGCAGATGTCGTTGTAGATGTAACAAATAAAAGTGAAATAGCGTGTGCAAAAGAACTCTTGGAAAAGGTGAAATTATGTTTAAAAAATTAGTGCTCATGTTGTTACTGGTTGGCTCTTCTTTGCTAGGAGACACGATTCATTGGGAAAAAGATTTTAAATCAGGGTTAGAAAAAGCAAAAAAGCAAAACAAACCTGTGTTTTTTGTTTTCTCACGCCATTCATGCAAATATTGTGTTTTGCTTGAAGATACAACATTTAAAGATAAAGAGGTGATAAAAGCGCTTAACAAGGACTTTGTCTCTATAGTCTCTTTCACGGATGAGAATGATTTTACGCCAAAGTATCTTTTAACTCCGGGAACGCCAGCATTGTGGTTTTTGATGCCAAGTGGAGAGCCTCTATTTGCCCCGCTTATGGGTGCAATAGATGCGCGCAATTTTTTAGATGCACTCAAAATTGTCCAAGAAGAATTTTATACAGTTCAAAAGGCAAAACTATGATCTTTACTACGACTACAGATACGCAATTTGATTCTCAGTTTCAGGTTTTGCTTCAAAGAGCAAAGATGGATATCTCAAACGTCACTTCTATCGTTGGCGATATCATAGCCCAGATAAAGAGAGATAAAAATAAAGCGCTCAAAGAGCATATCGCAAAGTTTGACCATTGGACCCCTTTGAGCGATGAAGAGTTGAAAATTCCCGTGGAACTTATGGAAAAAGCGTATAACAACATAGATGAAAAACTCAAAGATGCTCTGCATTTGTCTTATGAGAGAATTAAGTCTTATCATGAGAAGCAAAAGCCACAATCTTGGTTTGATACAGAGGAAAATGGGACGATTTTAGGTCAAAAAGTGACTCCTGTGGAGAGTGCAGGACTTTATATCCCTGGTGGAAAAGCGGCATATCCCTCATCGCTTCTCATGAACGTTATCCCCGCGCAAGTTGCAGGGGTAAAAAATATTATCGTTTGTACTCCAACACCAAACAATGAACCCAATGAGCTTTTACTTGCGGCATGCCATTTGTGTGGCGTCACTGAGGTTTTTAAAGTTGGCGGCGCGAGTGCTATTGCTGCTATGGCATATGCAACTCAAACGATTCCTAAAGTGGATGTCATTACAGGTCCAGGAAATATTTTTGTCGCAACAGCTAAAAAAATGGTTTTTGGTGAAGTAAATATTGACATGATTGCGGGTCCAAGTGAGATAGGGATTTTGGCAGATGAGAGTGCAAATGCAAATCACTTAGCCATAGATATGCTCTCGCAAGCTGAACATGATGAGATGGCAAGCGCAATTCTTATCACTCCATCGCAAAAACTCGCTGATGAGGTTCGCTTAGAGCTTGAAAATTGGCTTGTAAAACTTCCTCGTCAAGAGATAGCAAGAAAATCAATACAAGAGCGTGGCGCCATTATTGTGAGCAAAGATATGCAAGAAGCGATAAAGCTCATGAACGAAATTGCGCCAGAGCACTTGGAAGTGTGTACGGATAACCCTTTTGAGTTGCTCCCTTTTATCAAAAATGCAGGGGCGATTTTTTTAGGGCACAACACTCCTGAAGCTATTGGTGACTATATTGCGGGACCAAATCATACTCTTCCAACGGGTGGAACAGCAAAGTTTTACTCACCACTTGGGGTAGAAAATTTTATGAAAAAAACATCAATTATCTCTTTTTCTAAAAAAGCCATCCAAGAAGTTGGCGAAGCGTGTGCACTTATTGCCCATACAGAAGGGCTCAACGCTCATGAGCAATCGGTGAGAGTACGATTGGTATAGCTTCAGAGAGTTGTAGGGACTCATGGTCCCTGACACTAAAACGGACGTGTTCGTTTTAGTGTCTAACATCAAAAAAAGGTAATTTTATTTTATAAGAAAACGTTATAAAATTCAGTGTAAAATAGTGTTTATTTTTTCTAAAAGGAGTCATCTATGTTACATCCAGCTACGGCACATTTCGCAGTTGTTCTGCCAATTATCTCTTTGGTTTTAGGTTTAGCCTATTTAGTAAAGCCGAGTGAACTTATGTCAAAAATCTCAACACGTTTTATGGTTTTTGCTACACTCTTTTTAATAGCGGCTTTTTTTAGCGGCAAAAATGATGCAGCCGATGTATTTATACTTTTGAGCGATGCAGGTCAAGAAGTTTTAAAAACACATAAAGATTTAGGATTGTATTTAGCCATTGGCATGGGCGTTGCTACCCTTGTGAAGTTTTATGGCTGTTTTAAAAAGCTTTATAAAGTTGAACTGCTTGCGGTTGCTTTAGTCACTATTTTAAGTGCTGGGATTTTGTACCAAGCAAAAATAGGGGGTGAACTTACCTATCAGTATGGCGCAAATGTTGAACAATACTCTGATGGAATGGATTGTCTAGAAGAACAAGCCGAGGCTTCCGAAGAATAACACGTTTATTTGTACATGGCAAAACTTTTACCATGTACAAATTACTTTTTACTCAAAGCTGCTGAGTAAAATTTCACACTCACCTATATCAAAACTATCCACTGCTGTTGATAACTGAATTGATATATTTTTAAAACTTTTAAGAGCGTTCGTTTGCGCACAAACTAAAAGTTCATCTGCAAATTTCTGAATCACTGCAATATCTCCATTGTTTCTTGCTTGTAGAAGAAGTGCTTCGAGTTTTGGGTATTTTTGTAAAGATATATTTTGCGGATTTTTCTCTATTTCATGGTGTGCGAGCGGTGCTATTTGCACTTGGCATTGAATAAATTTGCACATTGCATGAAGAAGGTCATTGGATTGAAGCGGCTTGTGTAAAAAATCATTGAAAATCTTATGTGCTTCATTTTCTTGAGCAAAAAAGACTGAGGCAGTGATAGCAATTATTGGGATGTTTTTGATACTTTTTATTTCATGACTTGCTTCAATGCCGTCTTTAATGGGCATTTTAATATCCATCAAAATAAGGTCAATCTCTTTTGTTTTGGCAATATCGACAGCTTCTTGACCATCTTTTGCCTCATATATTTCTAGCGGAGTATCTTTTAAATACTCTTTAATCAGGGTTCTGTTTAATTCAATATCATCTGCAATAAGGATGGTCGCTTTTTCAAATTGAATATTTTTGAAATTTTCTTTGAGAGAAACTTTTTCGTCACTCACTTTTACATCAGAAAAAGTGAGGATAAAAGTAGAACCTTCGTTGCGTTTGCTTTTTAAAAGAATTTTTCCATCCATTAATTGAGCTAATTTTTTAACAATAGTAAGTCCTAGTCCTGTCCCTCCATACTCTTTGGCACGCTGCTCTGTATGTTGGGTGAATGGGTCAAACATAAGAGTCTGTTGTGCATCATCCATACCTATTCCTGTGTCATGGACTATTAAAATTAAATCAACTGAAGTTGCTTTGTTGTTTGAGGAGATTGTGACATCAATATGCCCTTCATTGGTAAATTTCAGAGAGTTGCTTATGAGATTAAAGAGTATTTGTCTGATTCTGATTTCGTCGATAAAGAGAGTGTTTGGAACAGATGCATCGACAGTAACACTTAGACGGAGTGCTTTAGATTTTGCCTTATAATAAAAAATATTGTTTATCTCCTCTGCGATAACTCTTATATCTGTAGGAAAATATTCAATTTGCATTTTTCCCGCTTCAACTTTTGAAATATCTAAAATATCATTAATAAGAGTGAGTAAAATTTTTGAGCTGTCTTGTACTGATTTAACGTAGTTTTTCTCCGTTGGGTCTGTGATTTTTTTGTTTAAAAGATCAGTAAAGCCGATGATGGCATTCATAGGCGTTCTAATCTCATGAGACATATTCGCTAGAAATTCTGACTTCATTTTATTGGCAATATCGGCTTGGGTTTTGGCGTGTTCAAGTTCTTTTGTTCTGATGTGTACCATGCTCTCAAGGTTTTTATTAACAGATTCGAGCGCGTCTTTTGTGCGGTGAAGCTCTTTGTGCGTTTTGTCCATTTTGGCTACTATGACAGACAATACGAACCACTCAAAAGTTACAAATGCCGCATGAAGCAAAACAATATCTAAGCCGCAACCATAATTAAAAACTACTATTTGTGTATCAAAAAGCGATACATGATGCGCTTGAAAATAGTTAAAAAGAAGATGGTGCACCACGATAAAAAGTGTTGCTATGGAGATAGTTCGATGGTCTTTGTAGATAATCAAAAAAGAGAGGGCACCAAATATATGAAAATGCATCTCTATACGACCTAAACTCTGCTGTATCATGACAATGGAAAATGTCATTAAAATCAGGGCAACACTATATCTGTATGTTTGCGTCCCTTTAAAAAATTTATGGGCGAAATAAGCAAGTGTAAATAATGCGCCACCGCCAAAAAAACCAAGAAGATAGGCATCAAAAAGATAGGCTGTCACTGTGGCAACGATAAGCCAGTGAATGAAAATAAGTTGCAACATAAGGCGGTCAGCATATAAATGCTCTTGAGCCAAATTCCCACTAAAAGTGGTCTCTAAAAATAGCTTTTTAAAAAAATCATTCATGAAGCAACTCCCCAATATCTAATTGTATTTGTCGAAAATCGTAAGGATATGCACTATAAATATAGCGTATCTCTTTTTTGTTTTTTGTTTTTTTGACTAAGTACAAATTGACTGTGTGGTCGTACTCTGTGGCATCTGTGAGTGATTTTGAAAAGTATACATTAAACTCTTTTGTATAGATTCTAAGAACCTCTTTATCTAAGTAAATTCCTTTAAAATCGGGATTGAAAAAGGTGGCAAATCTCTCTGGCAGGGTGGCATCAAGCGGCGTGGATATGTCTAAAAACTCAACACCAACTTTTTTTCTTTCACTTTCGCTGAGTGTTTTATAAAATTCGCTTATTGCATAAAGTCTCGGCGTGCAAATATCGGCACATCCCGAATAGCCAAAAAAAATAAGCTTCACCTCTTTTTCATCGTTTAAAATAAGCGGCAAATGAAGCTCTTTATGGAGACTAACCCTTGATACCCCTTTTGTAAAAAAAGTAGGAAGTATCATCACAAGCGCAGAGACCAACAAAACGAGCAGAAGTAGCACAATGCCATAAAGTTTTTTTTTCATTTATCAGCAATGTTCGTCTTTGATTTTTAGGATGGCTTCCTTGTTGTTTAAAAATAAACGGACAAGTTGAGGGTCAAAAGATTTGCCGCTTTGTTTTTCTATGTACTCAAATGTCTCTTGAGTGCTCCATGCATTTTTGTAGACTCTGTTTTGACTGAGTGCGTCAAATACGTCTGCTATTGCTGTTATTCTGCCGAAAATGTGAATTTCATCTGCTTTTAATCCTCTTGGATATCCACTGCCATCATATTTTTCATGGTGCTGATGAGCGATGATAGCGGCTGCTTTTAGAAGCTCATGCTCAGATTTATTGAAAATATCCCAACCGTAGGAGGTGTGTTTTTTCATAATTTCAAACTCATCTTGCAAGAGTGCTGTGGATTTGAGCAAAATCGCATCAGGTATAATAACTTTGCCGATATCGTGCATCGGAGAAGCCATTTTCAAGAGAGCAGTATCTTCTTTTGAGCAACCATAGGCCTCTGCCAAAACTTCACAAAACAGAGCAACTCTTTTTACGTGTTCTCCTGTCTCTTCTGATCTGCGTTCGCCTAATTCGCCTAGAGTAAAAAGAACTTCTTTTTGCGTTTCAATGATGTCTTCTTTGAGTTTTATCTCTTTTGTGACATCTGTTCGGATGGCAATGTATTCTATGATTTCTTGGTTGAAATTTAGCAGAGGAACAATTGTGGCTTCAAAATAATAAAAGCTTCCATCTTTAGCTATATTTTTTAGTAAGCCTGTCCAATTTTTTTTCGCTTGAATCGTCTCCCATAACTCTTGGTAGATTTTAGGATCTGAGTCGAGGTCTCTAAAGAGCGTATGATTTTTTCCTAGGAGTTCTTCTCTGGAATATTTTGATAATTCACAAAATCTGTCATTAACATAGGTGATATTTCCCTCAAGGTCTGATTTTGAAACTGAAGCACTTGCGTCTATCGCCACTTTGTATTGCTCTAAAAAAACTCTTGTGTCGTTGACTTCTTCTTGGAGTTTTTCTCTTGCGCAAAAAAGTGAAACATGCGTTTTGACTCTATGGATAAGTTCCAAATCATCAAAAGGCTTTGTAATATAATCTTCGCCTCCGTTTTCAAAACCTTTTCGAATGCTTTCATGATTTGCATTTGCAGATAAAAAAATGATAGGGATGTGTGTTGTTTGAGGATTTTGTTTCAGAATCAAAGCGACTTCATAGCCGTTTAAGCCAGGCATATTGATGTCTAAAAGTATAAGTGCGTAACTTCTTAGTTTGAGTTGCTCAAAAGCCTTTTCTCCACTGAGTGCAAAAAAAAGAGTATATAAATCAGTAGATTTTAAAACATTTGCCGCTAATTGTATATTTTTGCTATTGTCATCTACGATTAGAATATTTGGCTTATCCCTAAAAAACAATTTTGCATCCTCATATTTTAAACTATAATTTTAAAATCACATTCATTCTACTATAGGAAAATAAAATTTTTTATTAAATTTTTATTAAATTATAAATCTACTTCATACTACTTCATAATTACACAAATAGATGCTCTTTATAAAATTTTAATTGCTTATTTATAACTAATTTAAGGTTACTTTGATACTATTTTTGCAGTAAAAGAGCCCATTATATAAGCATAAGGGATACTTTTTAAAGATATTAGTATGAGTTATAAAACTTAAAACCTGCCCTTAAAGAAAGGCTGAAGGAGAATATATGCAATTAGGTTTCCTAGTTGATTTACACTTATGTATGGGTTGTAAAGGGTGTGAAATCGCTTGTAAGGTGGAAAACGAAGTTCCACTGAGCACATGGCGACTTCGCGTAAAATATGTGGATGTAGGAACTTTTCCAGAGACAAAAAGAACGTTTACACCGCTGAGATGCAATCATTGTGAAAATGCACCTTGTGAGAGAATTTGCCCGGTTTCTGCCCTGCATTATTTAGACAACGGTATTGTTAATATCGATAAAGAGAGATGTATCGGTTGTGCCGGCTGTGTTATGGCATGCCCTTATGGCGCTATTTACATAGACCCGCTTACACAAACTGCCGACAAATGTACCTATTGTGCGCACCGCGTTGCCTCTTCCATGATGCCATCTTGCGTTGTTGCATGTCCTGTTCAAGCGAATATTTTTGGTGATTTAGATGATGCCACGTCAAATATCTCTAAGTACATTCAAAGAAATCAAGGCAATGTTCAAGTGCGTAAACCTGAAAAAGGGACAAATCCTCACCATTATTATGTCAATGGCGGAAATGTTACGCTCAATCCTTTGGCTTCTCATAGAGTAAACGGACACTCACTTTTCAATAATATCACTACACTTCCAGTAGGAGGACACCACTAATGGCAGCACATGAAATATTGGCAGCTACAAACGCTGTTGTAACTTTAGACGTAGCACTTCCTGGCATAGTTTGGCCTTGGTTGGTTACAGTAAATATGTGGGCAAAAAGTATTGGTACTGGTGTTATTTTTATGCTTTTCCTTTTGCTAAGAATGTATCCTGACCAAGCAGGAAAGCTTAGATTTCCAACGACTGTTGTCTCTATAGTATTTATTCATATATTCTTACTCTTTACGCTTGCTGATTTACATCAGCCATTTAGAATGTGGCATATATTTTTCTTTCCTCATGTCACTTCAGCAATTACTATCGGTGCTTGGATGGCAACTGCATTTGTCGGTTTATTGTTTTTACTTGCCTATCTTAGTTTTATCAAAAAAGATGATGCGGCATTTGACAAGACTTTAACTTGGGTTGTGTTACTTGCGATTCCTGTTACCTTATATACGGCAGGTCTTATGTCTCAGTGTACGGCACGTGAATTGTGGCAAATGCCGACAGAATCTGCACAAATGGTTTTTGCAGCGCTTCTTTCGGGTTCAGCATTTATGATTTTACTGGGTGGTTCTAAACTAAACTATGAAGCTAAAAAAACTTTAGGCATAGTTCTTGGTTTAAGTGCAATGATGTCTTTCATCCTTTATATGTCAGAGTATGTATTTGGACCTATGAAAGCAGAAGAAGTTGCCTTTGTTCTTGAGTACATCAAGGGTGATGGTCCTTATACGGTCATGTTCTGGTTAGGTCAGTGGATTGCGTATCTTTTACCAATGTTGCTTATAGTTCTTAGTCGTGCTAGTAAAAGCGAAAATCTTTTGAAACTTGCCGCTATTTTAGCGTTAGCAGGTCTGTGGTTAGTGAAGCATGTTTGGCTGATTATTCCACAATTATTACCAATGAGTTAGGGAGAAATATAAATGTATTTACAAAGTAGAAGAACATTTTTAAAAGGCGCTGCGTTTACTGTTGCAGGTGCCACCATTGCTAAAGGTGTATTTGCAACAGATGTTCTTGCCGAATCGGTAGAGCAAAGCAAATTCACAAATACTCCAGACTCTTTGTCGTTTTACCCTCCTATAGAAGAGTGGGCTGACTTTAAAGAGTTAGACGGAAATGACTGGAAAAGAGGCGGAATTGACCGCAAGGGCGTTAGAAGTGAATCAAACCCTGATGGTATAGAAGTAAATGACTACATGATTGTCCCGACAGCGTGTTCTAACTGCGAGGCTTCTTGCGGTTTAACGGCTTGGATTGACAAAAAAACTTTTACGGTCAAAAAGTACATGGGTAACCCGTTTCACCCTGCATCTCGTGGACGCAATTGTGCCAAGGGTTATGCAGCACAATCACAAATGTATGACCCAGATCGTATAGCATTCCCACTCAAGCGTGCACCAGGCTCCGCTCGTGGAGAAGGAAAATGGATTCGCACGACTTGGGATGAGGCGATGACTACTATCGGCAAGAAAATGGGCGATACCATTGAAATAGGGGATGAACTCTCTAAAAAATCAGTGATGTATCATGTTGGTCGTCCTAATGAAAATGGATTTGTACCTGCTATCTGGCATACACTAGGACTTGATTCATATAATTCACACACAAATATTTGTTCATCCAATGGACGAACACCAACTATTCAGTGGGCAAACGATGATAGAACATCACCGGATTGGGCAAATGCAAAGTTGATTTTCTTAAACTCTTCTCATGCTGCAGATGCCGGACATTACTTCCAACAATCAGCATCCTTTATTGCAGATGCAAGAGCGAAGGGTGCGAAGATGGTTGTTATGGATCCTCGTATGTCAAACTCGGCAGGTATGGCAGATTTATGGATTGCTGCATGGCCAGGAACAGAGCCAGTTATTTATCTCTATTTAGTTCAAAGAATGTTGAGTGAAAATAAAGTAAATAAAGCATTTGTCAAAAAATGGTTAAACTGGGAAGTTATGCTTGATAATAAAGCGTACTTGGAGTTTATGGTTCAAAAAGGGTATTTGTCTAAAGTTCCTCAAGGAAATAGTTTTGGTGCGTTTATGGAGTTGTTGACAGAGTTATACGCTCCTTACACTCTAGAATATGCAGTAAAAGAAACGCATGTTCCTGCATATAAACTTGAAGCACTTTATGATATGTTTATTTGGGCGGGAACTTCTATCTCTTCATACTTTTGGAGAGCTTCTGCTGCCGGAAACCGTGGTGGATGGATGGGAGGAAGAACAGGTTATCTTGCAATAGCACTTCGCGGTGCAATTGGACCAGAGGGAGGTACATTCTTTCACCATTGGCATGTTATTTCTGTTGCAGATAAAGGTGGTTCTTCTACAGTTGGTCAAGGGTCTCGTGGTGCTGATATTCCAAAGATTGATGTGTATAATGAGCTTACTTATCCACCGGAATGGCCTCTTTCTTCGTATGAGATGTCTTACCTTTTACCACATCTTCTTAGTGATACTGCATGGCAAGAAAAATGGATTGCAAAAGGTTTAAACGTTCCTCAAAAACTCTCTGTTTATATCCCTCGTATGTACAATCCAGTTTGGATTAATCCAGATGGATTTAGATGGATAGAGGTTCTCAAAAATGAGTCAATAATGGAACTTACTATGAATCTCTCTCCTGTATGGAGTGAGACAAATTGGTATATGGATTATATTCTTCCAGTTGGACTTGCTGGTGAGAGACATGACCAACACTCTGAAGCAACTATGCCAGCGCGTTGGACTTCGTTTCGTCAACCAGTTATGCGTGTTGCACTAGAAAAAGCGGGATGGAAACCTAATAATCCAAATCGTGCTACACTTGAAGCACACATTAAAGCCGGACTTGGTGAAGTTTGGGAAGAGAATGAATTTTGGTTTGATTTGTGTGTAAATTATATTGACCCAACTGGCAAACTTGGTATTAAAAAAATGTGGCAGTCTAAAAAAGACCCAAGTCGTCCTGTAACTATTGCTGAGTGGTATGATGCGGCGTTTGGTGACAACTTACCAAATTTAAAAGCAACAGCTACAGCGGATGAGAGATATAAAAATGCAGAATTCCCAGTGTATGAATACATGAGAGATTACGGTGCGTGGATGGAAGAAAACCATATTTATTCTCCACAAGAACGTGAACTCAAAGAAGATGGTACAAATTATATTTCTCATGGCCATTCTTATGCAAAAAATGAAGTTACGACAAATAAACGAACGGGTGTTATGTCTGTAGAGCATCATGGTAAGAAAAAATCAATCGGTATAGAAATTGACGGCGTTAAAATGGAAGGTTTTGCAACACAAGATAAGAAACTTGACTTTTTCTGTGAGTGGTTAGCGGATGATTGGAAATGGCCTGAATATGCAATTCCATTTTATCCAAGAAATGAAGAAGAGAAAAAGGCTATGCCTCATATCGTCTCTCATGTCAATCACTCTTTTATGACAGAGAAAAATTCATATGCACTCAATACGGTTTTCCGTTTGCCGTACAATATTCATACGCGTTCGGCAAACTCTAAACACCTCATGGAGATATCGCAAAACCATGACCCTATTTGGATTTCCACTCCTGATGCGGCTCGCCAAGGGTTTAAACGTGGTGATGCAATTCGTGTGAATATAGTTGATAGTTTAACGGGCCTTGCTTCTGGATATTTTGTTGCTATGGCGGTTCCAACTGAGGCAGTTCTACCAGGCACATTGGCTTGTTCACACCATGGAGGTCGATGGAAACTTGTGAATTCTGTAACAATTCCTAATGGTGTTACAGATGGTAAAGTTGATTCACAGCCTGTTACAAGAAATATGAATGATGCTGCATTTATGGCACATTCTCCGCAAAATGTAGGAAAAGAAGGTGCTCAAGTAAAAATTGAAGATTATGAAGGAACCGGAGGACTTAATAGTTTTGGTGTTCCTACAGCTGAGCTTCAAATGGATGGTAAAGAAGGAAAACTCAAATATGTTGAGGGAATTAAACCTTTCCACACAGAGAGATTTGCTGACTATAACCGTGATAGTGGAAATATTTGGTGGGATGGACTCAGTGGTTCATGGCAAAATGCTGTAGCAGCTCCGCATCCTGACCCAATTTCTGGTATGCATTGCTGGCACCAAAAAGTTATTTTAGAACCTGCACAAGCAGGTGACAAGATAGGAGATATTTATGTCAACTATGAAAATAACTTTAAAGTGTATCAAGGCTGGAGAGATGGTTTAACTCGTCCTCTCAATGCAAGTGATAAGCTTCGTCGTCCACAACATATCAAGCGTCCTTGGGTGCCATTATCTGATAAAGCGTATGCAGTAAATATCAAAGCATAAAGCTTTTTTACCCTCTTAGCATGTGGAAAATTTCCGCATGCTAAACTTCTTCTGCATTAAAGTACTATTTTTATCCAACTCTCTTTCTTAAATCACACGTTTGTTTGCTATAATATTTGCATGATACATACATTAATAAATATAGTTTTAGAATCAAAAGAACTTTTTTTGGAGGGTTATAATGCCAAAAAAGAGGTTTCATACAAAGGGACGGTCGACTTAGTTACGCAGTACGATGTTGCTGTGGAAAAAATGTTGACTCAAAAACTCCAAGAGGCATTTAGCGATTTTACTGTAGTGGGAGAGGAGAGCACTGCAGAGATTTTTCATCCCGCTAAAGCCATTTACATTGATCCAATTGATGGCACCACAAACTTTGTTCATGGTATACCGTTTTGTGCTATTTCAGTGGGTATATGGGAAGATGGAAAACCTCTTGCGGGAGTTGTTTACAATCCGGTGCTTGATGAGCTTTTTACGGCTCAAGCGGGCGGCGGCGCATTTTTAAACGGCAAACAAATTTTTGTCTCACAACAAAGAGAGTTTCAGCAATCACTCATAGCCACAGGATTTCCTTACACGAAAGTTGAAAAAGGCAAGGATTATCATTGGGTACTTCAAACGATGGCAAACATATTGCCTCTTACACGTGATATTCGCAGACTAGGTTCGGCATCGCTTGACTTATGCTATGTTGCGCAGGGGAAATTTGAAGTGTATTATGAGTGCAATCTAAAGCCTTGGGACGTAGCCGCAGGACTTTTAATCGTTCAAGAAGCGGGTGGAAAAATAACCAATGGCAAGGGTGAGCATTACACAATAGGTGAGCCAATTCTTGTAAGCAGCAATGGATTTGTTCATGAAAGTATTTTGCAAAACATGGAGTAAGCCCATGTTTTGCTCCTGTTATTTTACCATTTAGCCCACAACATTCTTAGATACAAACCTACAGTTGAAGTGTAACCCACTTCAGAAAAAACTAGATTTTTGTTTTTATCATAAATGAAAGTGCTTGGATAGACTCCAATATGAAATTGTTGAGCAAGAAGCGAATCGCCGTCATTGACAACTTTAAACGTGTATCCGTTTTTTACAAGATACTCTTTGATTTGCTCGTCAGAGCCTGATTGAACAGCAACAGTAATCACTTCAAAATGCTCTGAAATTTTTTGAATATTGGAAGCTTCAAGTTTGCAAACAGGACACCAAGAAGCCCAAAAATGGACAAGAATGGGCTTCTCTTGTGGCAAAGAATATGCTTCATCATTTAGCAAAATCAAGCTTTTTATATCTAGCGGCTGGGTATTTAAGTCAATGCTTTTGTAGTAACTTATCGCATTGGCAAAAAGAGTCATCGTGAGTATAAAATAAACAATCTCTTTAAGATATTTTTTGATTTTTTCTTTCATTGCAAAACCTTTCTTTTTTTATATAATAGACTTCTTTATAACCTAAAACTAAGCGAACGATTCTGCAACGTTAGCGAAGTTTTTGTGAGTGTGTTTTAGGCTATAAAGAAGTCTCATGGTAGTATAACTTATCTCAAAGGAGTAAATATGAAAAATCTGATGTATTGTATCTTGATTTGTGGCGTTATTTTTAGCGGATGTGCAACGCAAAAAGCCCCTCAAGTCAAGTCTAGTATGTTTCAAACTGTCAGTCCTGAGTTGGCAACTTTATTGCAAGAGGGAAAAGATAAAAAAATGTGCCCTATCTGCGGAATGGATTTAGTCAAATATTATAAAACAAATCACAGCGCTACCCATGAAGGCAAAGTATTTCAATACTGTTCTCTTCACTGTTTTGAGGATCATTTAGGGGAGGGTATTGTTCTTAAAAATCCAAAAGTTGTTGATGTTGCATCTCTAAAATTTATCAATGCGACGCAGGCTTTTTATGTCGTAGGGAGCAAGCAAAGAGGGACTATGAGCAGAGTGAGCAAATATGCATTTTTAAAAGAAGAAGATGCGAAAAAGTTTCATTCTCAAAATGGCGGAATTATAATGGATTTTAAAAATGCAAGGGAAAAAGCTCAAGAAGATTTTAAATACTACAAATAAATTCACATGCCGCTCTTGGCATGTGAAAAAATATTTACTCGATTTCAGCGTCAATTACGTCGTCATCTTCTTTCTTTTTCTTCGTGTCAGCTGTGCTTGCACCATCTTCTTTTTTATACATTTTCTCTGCCATTTTATGGCTGGCTTCTGTTAAAACTTTTACCTTAGCTTCGATGCCTTCTTTAGTCGCGTTTGTATCTTTGAGGATATCTTTAAGTTCGCTGATGGCAGTTTCGATTTTAGCTTTTTCTTCGGCTTCAAGTTTTTCACCCATCTCTGTGACAGATTTTTCAGTTTGAGCGATGAGTGCATCGGCTTGATTTTTTAACTCTACCAAGGCTTTTCTTTTTCCATCTTCAGCTTTATGTGCTTCTGCATCTTGAACCATTTTGTTAATCTCTGCTTCACTTAAACCTGAGCTTCCAGAGATTGTGATGGATTGGGATTTGCCTGTTCCTTTATCAGTTGAACTGACCGTCAAGATACCATTTGCATCAATGTCAAAAGTTACTTCGATTTGTGGCACACCTCTTGGAGCAGCAGGAATATCACCCAGCTCAAAGAGACCTAAAGATTTGTTATCTTTAGCAAATTCTCTCTCTCCTTGAACAACAGAGATGCTTACAGCTGGCTGATTGTTCTCTGCAGTTGAGAAAATTTGAGATTTCTTTACTGGAATAGTTGTCCCTTTTTCGATGATTTTCGTAGCAACTCCCCCTAAAGTCTCGATACCAAGAGAGAGTGGAGTTACATCTAAAAGAAGAACATCTTTGACATCTCCACGTAAAACGCCCCCTTGAATTGCGGCACCTGCTGCTACAACTTCATCAGGGTTTACGCTTTTGTTGAGTGTTTTACCACCAAAAAATGCAGAAACCATCTCTTGTACTTTTGGAACGCGGATAGAACCACCAACCATGATAATTTCTTTGATATTGCTATTTGATAAACCAGACTCTTTCATAGCTGTTTTTATATGGTCAATCGTCTCTTCTACAAGCTTTTCTATCATCCCTTCAAATTTTGCACGCGTAAGTTTTATAACTAAATGCTGTGGTCCAGCTTCTGTCATGGTGATAAATGGAAGATTAATCTCTGTTTCAGTCGAGCTTGAGAGCTCTTTTTTAGCATTTTCTGCCGCATCTTTAAGACGTTGTAACGCCATTTTATCATTTTTGAGGTCTATGCCATGGGTATTTTTAAATTCAGCATTCAAATAATCAACGATTTTATTATCAAAGTCGTCTCCTCCTAAAAATGCATTTCCATCTGTTGAGAGAACTTCAAAAGTACCATCTGAGATTTCTAAAACTGTTACGTCAAATGTTCCTCCACCAAGGTCATACACAAGGACATTTTCTTCAGATTTGCTCTCTAAACCATACGCAAGCGCAGAAGCTGTCGGCTCATTGATGATACGCAAAACATTGAGTCCCGCGATAGTTCCAGCATCTTTTGTAGCTTTTCTTTGTGAATCATTGAAGTATGCAGGAACGGTGATAACTGCATCTGTAACTTTACCACCGATATACGCTTCAGCATCTTCTTTGAGTTTTGTGAGAATTTTTGCTGAAATCTCTTGCGGCGTGTAAATTTTCCCCGCTACATCCACTGCTGCCATACCATCTTTGTTGACAATGTTGTATGTGACCTTGTCATGCGCGGCTTTTGCATTCTCCTCGCTCATCATGAGTCCCATAATTCTCTTGATAGAAGAGATAGTTTTATTTGGGTTTGTGATAGCTTGACGTTTCGCAGGATCCCCTACTAAAACCTCACCTTTATCTGTAAATGCAACGACCGAAGGCGTTGTATTTTTTCCCTCTTTGTTAGGGATGATTTTTGCTTCACCACCCTCATAAACTGCTACACATGAATTTGTTGTTCCTAAATCTATACCTATTACTTTGCTCATTATAATTTCCTTATTTCATTTAATTTATTTTTTGTTTGGACGTACGGCTCAAGCCACACTTCCGCCTGTTTATTTCGCGACTGTTACCATAGCTTCACGCAATGGTCTACCTTTGTATTTATAGCCTGTTTGAAAAGTTTGAACGATTTGTCCAGACTCCACTTCTTGGCTCTCGACTGCTTGAATGGCGTTGTGAATATTTGGATCAAAAGCTTCGTCATGAGAGACAACACTCACCCCATGTTTTTCTAGAGCAGTGATGAGTTGCTTATATGTAAGCTCAATCCCCACTTTAAGCTTGTCAAAAAGCTCTCCCTTGTCAGCCTCTACATTTGCAGAATTCATGGCACCTTGAAGTGAGTCCATAACAGGAATCATGTCTTTTGCAAATTTTTCGTTTGAGTACTCAACTGCTGTGTATTTTTCACGTTCAAGTCTTTTTTTGATATTTTCAAAATCAGCATGGACTCGAGCATATTTATCTTTGAGTGAAGCGAGTTCTTCTTGCAAAAGATCAAATTCGTTGACTACTGCTTCAGCTTCAGCCTCTGCTTCAGCGGTTTTTACCTCTTTGTTTTCCCCTTCAAATATTTGGGGTTCTTGTACTATTTCTTCTTGTGACATAATGGTTTGATAACTCCTTTTTTTAAAAAGATGCCATTATTATACATATTGAGTGTAACAATGTCAAGTATAACTTTAGTTGATTTTATAAATATAGTTTAGTCTGATTATATCAAGTTAAATCATTTTTAGAGCGCTGCATCCGCAAGGGCTAAACAAAATAGAACCTCTTTTTTATTTTTTTGCATGGTTTGTATTGCTTGTGTGAACGTTGTTCCAGTGGTGATAATGTCATCTACTAAAATCACTTCTTTTGCTTGAAACGCTTTGAGTTGAAAATTTCTTGGATGAAGGAGTCTGAATTCTTTTGTTTTTCCAGAGTATGAAATAGTACTTTGCGCTCGAAGTTTATTGTGAAGCGGCTCTATATTTTTACTCTTGAGTGCATGGTTAAGGATGGCTGTATGTGCGTAACCACTTTTTGTTTTGTCATCAATGGCGATGGAAGTGATGGTGTGTGAAAACTCAAACGCATCGGCAAATTTTGCAAAACTGTTTTTAGCTAAAATGGAGTAGATGTAATAGCCTAAATCAGTATGTTTAGTGTGGAGGAGGTTTTTTATCTCTTTGTATTTATAAAAAGAGATGACTTCGAGGTCGTTAAAGATTTTTCGTCTGTAAAGAGAGGGCGTTAAAAAAGTATTTTGGCAGTTTGGACATATGTGTGTGAGCGATAAACTCTCACACAACAAACACCTCATGCCTAATCCATTTTTAAAACAGACATGAACGCCTCTTGAGGAAGTTGCACTTTCCCAATCGATTTCATACGTTTTTTACCCGCCTTTTGTTTTTCCAGGAGTTTGCGTTTACGGGTAATATCGCCGCCATAACACTTAGCGGTAACATTTTTTCCCATAGATTTTACCGTCTCACGCGCAATAACCTGAGAACCTAAAGAGGCTTGAACGGCTACTTCAAAAAGTTGACGCGGGATAATCTCTTTCATGTTTTTAACCAAAACGCGTCCACGAGCGAGCGCTTGGTTGCGAGGAACTACGATACTTAGGGCATCTATGGCTTCTCCAGCTACTTTGATGTCAAGTTTGACAAGGTCGCCGACTCTAAACTCGATGGGTTCATAATCAAAAGAGGCATACCCTTTAGAGATAGATTTGAGCGTGTCGTAAAAATCGACGATGATTTCATTCATGGGTACTTCATACTCAAGCATAACTCTCTCTTCGTTGAGATACGTCATCTTTTTTTGCGTCCCACGCTTGTTGATAAGAAGTGTGATGATGTTGCCCAGATACTGCGAGGGTGTGATAACCGTAGCGCGGACATAAGGCTCTTCAATTCTGTCGATTTTGTTGACCTCAGGAAGCTGAGAAGGGTTTTGAACGTGGATTTTATCGCCGTTATTGAGATAAACTTGATAAATAACCGATGGTGCAGAAGCGATGAGGTCAAGGTTAAATTCACGCTCTAAACGCTCTTTGATAACCTCCATGTGAAGCATCCCCAAAAAGCCGACACGAAATCCAAAACCAAGAGCCAAGGAGGTCTCAGGTTCATAAGAGAGGGAGCTATCGTTGAGTCTGAGCTTTTCAAGTGCATCACGCAAACTCTCAAATTCATCTGTGTCTATAGGATAAATACCCGCAAAAACAAAAGGTTTTGCAGGCTCATAGCGCCCGACTGGCTCAAGTGCAGGATTTTTTGCATCTGTGATGGTATCGCCTACATTGATTCCGCTTACCTCTTTGAGTCCAAGCACAACTATCCCTATTTCACCACATGCTATTGTCTCTGTTTTAATCCGCTTGAGTGGATGAGGATACATGAGGTCTAAAATCTGATGCTCTTCCAAGTTGCTCATGAGCTGGATGTTTTGCCCTTTTTTGACTTGACCGTCGAATACACGCACAAGTGCCAATGCACCTAGATACTGGTCAAACCAAGAGTCATAAATGATTGCCTTTGTAGTCGCGCTAGGGTCTCCCACGGGGGAAGGAATCCTCTCTACGATGGCATCAATAAGTGCGCGAATCCCTACTCCTGTTTTAGCAGAAACTAAACAAGCATCCGTTGCATCAATGCCGATACTTGTCTCAATCTCCTCTGCAACTTTAGCAGGGTCTGCTGCGGGCAAATCTATTTTGTTGATGACGGGGATAAGAGTGAGGTTGTTTTCCATCGCCAAATAAACATTTGCAATCGTTTGTGCCTCAACACCTTGCGCCGCGTCAACTATCAGCAAAGCGCCATCACTTGAGGCAAGAGATTTGCTCACTTCATAAGAAAAATCGACATGCCCTGGAGTGTCGATGAGGTTTAGTATATAGTGCTCGCCGTCTTTAACATAGTCAAGCCGTACGCTTTGTGCTTTGATGGTGATACCACGCTCTTGTTCGATGTCCATGGTATCCATCATTTGCGTCTTCATCTCTCTTTGACTCACTGAGCCACACTCTTGAATAATACGATCAGCTAAAGTGCTTTTTCCATGGTCAATGTGAGCGATAATAGAAAAATTTCTAATGTTTTTCAATGAATTCCTTTACCTTATGCAAAAAGGCTGTTAACGCTTTCGTTGTGATATACACGACGAATAACTTCAGCAAAGAGTGGTGCAACTGTTAAAACTTTGATTTTATCGTGTGGTTTTGTCTCAAGCGTATTGGTGATGATAAGTTCATCAAGTTCGCCATTAGCGAGGTTTTCATACGCTTTTCCACTTAAAACTCCATGGGTTGCAATCGCCATAACTGAGGCTGCACCTTTGTTTTTTAGGGCAGTCGCTGCTTTTACCATGGTCCCTGCTGTATCTACCATATCATCTATCATAATGACATCATACCCTGCAACATCACCAATGATGTTCATGACTTCTGCTTCGTTTGCTTTTTCACGACGCTTATCGACAATAACCATCTCAAGACCCATACGTTGTGCAAAATATCGAGCGCGGGTAACGCCACCGATATCAGGAGAAGCAATGATGGGTTTTTTAAGATTTTTACTTCTTATGTAGTGTTCAAAAGTTACTGAACCGTAAAGGTTGTCAACTGGGATATTGAAAAAACCTTGAATTTGTCCTGCATGAAGGTCGATAGTTACGACTCTATCTATCCCAGCAGTTTCGTACATATCTGCCACAAGTCTTGCTGTGATAGGGACACGTGGAGCAGCTTTTCTGTCTTGTCTCGCATAGCCAAAATAGGGGACAACTGCGGTGATGCTGTCTGCAGATGAGCGGCGAAGAGCGTCTGTCATGATAAGGAGTTCCATGAGATTGTCATTGGACGGGGCTCCTGTACTTTGAACAATAAAAACATCGCGACCGCGAACACTTTCGGCAATTTGAATAGAGATTTCACCGTCGCTAAATCTTTTTGTGTCTGCATTTGCCAAAGGCACATCTAAAATCTGACATATCTCCTTTGCAAAATCAATACTAGACGAACCAGCAAAAATCTTATAACCTCGCATGGTATTCCTTTTTGGAAAAATTGTGTGCAATTATACAAGAAGAGTGCTGAGTGATAAGTAAAAGTGTAAAGAGTTAAGGAGCAAAAAACTCCAGATAAAAAAATGTTTGAATTTTAGAATATAATACCTCAATATGATAATAAAAGTGAGAATAAGATAATGGCTATGGGTTTTTTTGCAGTTTTTGATGATATAGCGGCTTTACTTGATGATGCGGCGGCGATGAGTAAGGTCGCAACACAAAAAACGGCGGGCATCTTAGGAGATGACCTGGCAGTTAACGCACAAAAAGCTTCAGGCTTTGCAAGTTCGCGTGAGCTTCCTGTTTTGTGGGCTATAACGAAGGGTTCTTTTAGAAATAAATTTATCATTCTCCCTTTAGCATTTTTGCTGAGTGCTTTTGCTCCGTGGAGTATCGTCCCTATTTTAATGCTCGGCGGCATTTATTTGGCGTATGAAGGTGCAGAAAAGATTTTTGAATATTTCGCTCCTCATCATGAAGAAAAAAAACTAGAAACGCTCGAAATTCTCTCTGAAGAAGAGATTTTAAAAATAGAAAAAACAAAAGTAAAGTCCGCCATTATTACGGATTTTATTTTATCTATTGAAATCATCATTATCGCGTTGGGTACGGTTTTAGATAAATCTCTTCCTATCCAAATAGTCGTTGTTACTTTTGTTGCACTCATAGCAACTGTGGGGGTTTACGGCGTAGTTGCCTTGCTTGTGCGAATGGATGATTTTGGATTTAAGCTTATAGCGATGGCAGGGGATACTAAGAGTTTTCTAAAAAAAGTGGGTGAAATTCTTGTATTGGCGTTGCCAAAAGTGATACGATTTTTAACCGTTATCGGAACACTTGCCATGCTTCTCGTAGCTGGTGGCATTTTTAGCCATAATATTCATCAAATACATGAATATTTTCATTTTTTACCAAACATTATTTTAGATTTGTGTGTTGGATTGCTGCTAGGTTTACTAGCCGTTTTTGTCCATAAATTGTTTGAAAAAATACTCAAAGCTTTAAAAAGGATACGTAAAAATGCTCTCTAAAATAAATATAGAAGATGTGAAAAATATAGCCCTTCAAGCGGGTGAAGCCATCATGGAAATATATAAAAAAGATTTTAGTATAGAGTACAAAGAAGACAAGTCTCCCCTCACCGAGGCAGATACGCTCGCCAATAAAATTATTTGCAGTGCTTTGCAAAAACTCTATCCAGAGATTCCGCTTCTCTCAGAGGAGAACAAAGAAGTTGCGTATGAGGTGAGAAAAAATTGGGAGTATTATTGGTGTATTGACCCAATTGACGGCACCAAAGAGTTTATCAAAAGAAATGGAGAATTTACCGTAAATATTGCTTTAATTTATAAAGATAGACCAGTTTTAGGAGTTGTTTACGCGCCTGATTCGCATGAAATGTATGCTGCGAAAAAAAATGAGGGTGCTTTTAAAAACGGCGAAAAACTCCCACTCCAAACAAATAAAACCCCAAAAGAGAAACTTTTCGTAGTCGCTTCAAAATCGCATCTCTCACAAGAGACACAAACGTTTATAAACTCGCTTGATACAAAAGAGGCAGTCCAGATTTTAAGAGGGAGTTCTTTAAAACTTTGCATGGTAGCCGAGGGCACGGCAGACATCTACCCACGCCTCGCTCCAACCATGGAATGGGACACAGCCGCCGCACATGCTATAGTTTTAGAATCAGGAAAAAGAGTCATGAAGTTTGAAAGTGAGGACGAGATAGTTTATAACAAAAAAGAGTTGTTAAATCCATGGTTTGTGGTAGTCTAAGGCTAAAGTTTTTAAGGAAGCGAGATTGTTGAAGTTGTGATGGTGGAGCTGTGGAGGATTTAAGCTTCCATAGAATAGGGAATTGAAAGGCTCTACTAAAAGAATACCTTACAATATACCTTACAATTTTTGATTGTACCTACTTATCAAATTCTTTTATCAAATCAATAAGCATATTTTCGTTAATGCTCTCTATTTGTGATTTATCGTAAATAGTAAGCAAGTACACTGCATCATCTATCTTTAAATAGTAGTAAATTCTATAACCCGCACTTTTGCCCTTGTTTTTATTACTGTTTGATAGTCTGACTTTAAAGAAGTTGATTTTTATATTTGTAGCGGTTGCGTGATAGTCACTAAAATGATTGATAAAATCTTCTAAATCATTTTTTAAGAGATTAAACTTTTTTGATAGTTGTTTAGATTGTTTATCAAAGAGTGAAGATGTTTCAAAGTTCACTGAATAACTTTTGTATAGGTTGAGTTTTACCTTGCTTCACTTCATTGATTGATTGATTTATCTCATCCGCAATTTGATACTCTTTTTTATACAAGATTTTATTAAATGCAAGTTTTAACTCATCTTGGATGTTGATACCTTTTTTTATCATCTCATTGTACAAATTATCTTCAACTTGAAATTGTATAGTTTGCATAAAAAATTCCTTAAATATAAACTCTGTAAAATTATAGCATTGTTAGTTCAAAATCATCTAAATGAATATTTTAGAGTTAAAAAGTTCTTATTTTTTTCTCGACATAAACAGATTATAAACTTAGCAATACTTTACTGATACTATTTTGAATAATATCTTTTGCATTTATAGCAATATCAAGGAATTCTGCTTGTGGCTCAATTTTTTCTAGTTCAGTTTTATACTCATACGCATCTAAATTTTTTAAACTCTCATTTAAGTTTTTTAAATCATCTGTTGTTACAAATCTTGTGAGCAACAAATTTTTTAAAATTTCAGCATCTTTTGAAATAGAGACTGCTAAATCAAAAATATCTCTCGTTAAATTATCTTCTTTTCGATACTTGATTTTTTTTGCAATGATGTCTTCAACACTTTCAAAATATAAATTAAATTCTAAATCTAGCAATTCATTTTTGATAGGTTTATTTATGAGAGCTTCATTGAGTAAAAAATCAATTTTGATGCCATTTTTCGTTTTTAGCTTTAAATGTTTTGCAAATCCATCAAATCTATAATCAGATGCGTTGAATACAGTTGTGTTATCAATGTACCACTTAGGGTCAAGAAAATCAAAGATTTGAGATTCACTTACAAATATATCTATGTCAAATGATTTGCGATGTTGAAAATGAAATATTGACAGTGCCGTTCCACCACCAAATGCCCACCAATTTTTCAGGCTTACTTTATCTTCAATACCTTTGATGAGTTCAAAATAGACACTATTTAAAGCATCAAGTTGTGGTTTAAAGTTCTGCAAGTAGCCATTCATACTGTTCTATATCCTCTTTTTTAAATTCTTTTTTGTAAAAATGATAAATGAGTTTTAAATTGCTCTTTTTGATAGCAAAGAGTTCACAATATTTAAGTACATCGTTATACTTAACTTCTTTAAAGAGTGTTAATATCGCATAATGATATTGCTTTGATGTATTTGCATGACTAAAAATTTCATATAAATCATCCGTGCTGTAATGCATGTTAACATCACTTATAGAATTGTTTATAGAAGAGAGTATCCACTTCGCAATGTTTAGCTTTTTATCTTCAGCAGCTATAACTTCAAAAGGTATAATTTCACTATAATCTTCTTTATCAAGAGCCAAATCATATTCTAACTGCTTCATCATGATAAATTCAGCTTTGATATTAAAAAACTTAGCAAACTTTTTTGCTGTATGAATCGTAAAACTTCTTTTGTGCTGGTACAGTTCACTAATTGTTTTTTTGCCAACATGAAGTGATGCACATAAAACATCTTGCGTGATATTATTTGGTTCAATATACTTTTCTTTTATAAAATCTATTGGTGCTATCATAAAATCTTTCTCCGTAACTTATCGTAAAGTGATATTTGCCATTAAAAGATTTTATTCTTATTTTCAAAGAGCATTTTTCTCATAGATGCTTCTAGTGGCATGTGGGATTGGGGTTTGACCCTCCCCATCGCTTTATAAATCTTATCCATTCTTTTGTACTAAATATTTATCTTCATACTCAGCTTCTTTTTTATTTCTCAGAGCAGATAAAGGGACATAATCACTTGGCGAATCAGATTCCCTCTTTTTGAAAAATATTTTAGTAAACACATTCCCTGTATGTGACATCCGCTTTATTTCGAATTTCTCCGATATGAGACTATATGCCTGATTTAAACTTTTCGCTTCTGCATTGCCCAAAGCGGGAATAAAACATTTACAAGATAGTAATTCAGCTGTCTTTGTTCCTTTAAATTTTAGTTTTAAGTCATCAATTAATGTTATCGGTATATATTGGTAATCTATTAAGAGACCTCTTAGCTCATCATCGATTTCTACAAGATTGTGGAATGACCCCACTTTAATAGACAGAAACTTATTCAGTTAACACCTTATTTTTTGAAGCCTCCAAATTATATCT
>JFJP01001150.1_pt1 | contig 63370 bp, 37 predicted proteins | sample 431651 | NCBI WGS metagenome assembly JFJP01 (sample SAMN02602958, study PRJNA72255) | Microbial mat metagenome, whole genome shotgun sequencing project. | biome: fresh water; feature: sink hole; material: water; isolation source: purple microbial (photo- and chemosynthetic) mats found in... | reverse complement strand
GGAAGAAACATTTTCAGGGAGCTCAAAAACACTTTTGACGGCCACAACTTCCTTTCCGTCAAATGCGAGATGACCTAAATAGTTACTTTTCCTCAAAGATAATAGGATAGAGGATGAAATTGTCACAATTGGTCAAATCGCTGGTTTTGAGGTCAATCTCGGGAAACAGTTTTTTTTTTGATGCCAAAGTCATCTTTTTGGCTTGAAGATTTGGCCATTTCGGAACGAATGCCTATTTTCGCATCCGCTTTTGATGAAGCGACCGGAGAGGTGGGTGAGTGGCTGAAACCACCAGTTTGCTAAACTGACGTACGGGTATAACCTGTACCGGGGGTTCGAATCCCCCTCTCTCCGCCAAAGTTCGGGGTGTAGCGCAGCCCGGTTAGCGCATCTGCTTTGGGAGCAGAGGGTCGTAGGTTCGAATCCTGCCACCCCGACGCAAGGAGCCCCGCCAATGGAAACATCTGCGGGGCTTCTCGTTTGGTGGCCCTTCTCTCTCCTGGGCCTACGCCGGGACCGTCAGAACGGGCGTGCTCGATTTTGGATTTTGGCGTTTTTCGCTTTTTTCTTATTTTCGCGATGTCTCGGAGTTCCGTCCAACGGGCTTTCTTGGCGCGTTCTTTTCGGGGTGTGGCGCAGCCTGGCTAGCGCATCTGCTTCGGGTGCAGAGGGTCGCAGGTTCGAATCCTGTCACCCCGACTTCAAGGGAATCCCCGTCCGCTTCGCAGCGGGCGGGGATTTTCCGTTGCTGGTGGGGCCTATTTCCAAAAAGGCGAAGCCCGCCCAGGTGGGGGGCGGGCTTCGGGGGCCGGGTCAGTAGATCAGCTCGAGCTCGCGCTGGCCGGGCGGCTGCCCGAACAGCCTCCAGAACTGCTCGGCGATGGCTGGGGCGTTGTACTTGGGGTCGTCGGGGCGCACGAAGCCGCGGACGATGACCTGGGCGACGTGTACGCCCGTTCCTTCGACGCGCTTCTGGTAGGCCTGCACGAGGTTGCGCTGGGCGGCCTTGCCCACGCTCAGGGTCGTCCAGTCGGGGTCGCCCGCGAGGGCCAGCCCGCCGCCGGTCACGAAGACCTTGCCGTGGCCGCGCTCGAGGTAGAAGGGCAGGACCAGGCGCATGAGGTGGAACAGCCCGCCGACGTTGAGGTCGAAGGCGGAGCGGAAGTTGTCCCAGTCTTGCTGGAGCAGGTCGCCGGGCACGACGGCCGAGGCGTTGAACAGGACCATGTCGGCATGGCCGAGCGAGTCGCGGAGGGTCTCGAGCGCGGCTTGCAGCTCGTGCGGGTTGGCGGCGTCGGCGGGCGCGGCCATGGCCTGGATGCCTTCGCCGCGCAGCTCGTCGCGCAGGGCCTCGAGGCGCAGGGCCTGCCTGCCCACGAGGCCTATGGGGTGGCCTTCGCGGCCGAAGCGGCGCGCCACGGCCTGGCTGATGCCGGGCCCGGCGCCGATGAGGGTGATGTTTCCTTTCATGGCTTGGGGAGTTTTTCTTGTGTGGCGGGTCGATTGGCCGCGGGGGCTCGAGGGCGGAAACCATTGCCTTCCGGCGGTGGGGTGGGGGCGGTTTTTCTGAAGATTCTCGTGCGTTTCACTTTTGGGAAAGAGTGGGATGGCCTGGATGGTCTGTTGCGCTAGTCGTCCTCTTCCTCCTTCTTGGGGTCCTTGGCGGCGCCGGGCTCCTGCGTGAGCCTTTCCCAGGTCTCGGCCAGGAACGCTTTGAGGCGCCGGAGCAGCTCGTTGAAGAGGGAGTATTCCCAGGCCAGCCTGCGCAGCTCTTTCTGCTCTATGGCCTCGCGCTCCAGCTTGGCCTTTTTCTCTTCCTCCTTCTTGGCCCTGTCCTTTTTGAGCTCCTCGGCCGCGGCCTTGTCGATCAGGCTGGCCCTTCGCCGGTCTTCCTTGTCCTTGATGTATCCGTAGAGCATGGCGGCCCCGGAGAGCATCACTCCCAGGGACATGAACAGGAGGATGCGCTCGACGATGGAGACGACCCAGAGGTCGATGAGGATGAACTTGAGCATGGCGGCGGCCAGGAGCAGGATGGAGGCGGCCTGCAGCCCGCGGAAGCGGTCGCGGAGGGTGGCGAAGAACAGGAGGATGCCGTGCGAGACCATGGCGTAGGTGAGCAGGGCTCCGCCGAAGTTGAGGGTCAGGAAGTAGAGGAGGTTGGTGTAGTAGAACAGGAGGACCAGTTGCAGGACGCGGAGCTCGAAGACCCAGCGGGGGGAGTCCCAGCGGCCGGGGTAGCGGTACTGGTCGTAGGCCAGCACGTGGAAGAACTGGCCCAGGAGCAGGGTGGCCATGACGAGCGAGACGGCCCTGTGGGGGCGGTAGGGGAAGTCGGCCAGGGTGAAGTCGTAGCCCAGGAACTCGAACATGCCCAGGAACATGAAGGCGTAGGCCAGGCGGTAGGGCACCAGGTAGGTGAAGGCGATCTCGGGGATGGCCAGGACCCACTTGCCCACGCGCACGGGCTTGCGCAGCAGCACGATGGCCAGGAAGTAGGCGGCGGCGATGAACAGCCCGGAGGCCAGGTCGTTGGGGAAGTTCCAGAACCAGAAGAACATGAGCATGACGCCCAGGTAGTAGATCAGCAGGCTCTGGGTGAAGATGTGGTCGCGGCGGGGCTTCTCCCTGCGCCCTGGCTCGGGCGGGTCGATGCCGAGCATCCGCCCGAGCCGGGGCCGGGCGGGGGCGCGCTCGGGATGCCGGGCCTGCTGGCGCTGCAAGGCAAGCCGCAGCCGGGCCAGGGCCAGCAGCAGGGCCAGGGTCGTCAGGCCCGTGAGGAAGCCCGGCAGGCTGTGGGCCGCGAAGTCGAAGGCGATGGCCACCAGGGCCAGGAGCTGGTACTCGCGGTAGAGCAGCCGGTTCTTGCCCATGCGGCTGTTGAGCATCGACAGGGCGGCGGCCAGCCAGACGGCCAAGGGCATCCACTCGGGCAGCCTCCGCCAGACGAGGAAGACCAGCAGCAGGGGCAGCAGCACGAAGAACAGGACCCGGGCCTCGCGGGTGCGTTCCAAGTTGAGGCTGTGGGGCATCAGCCAGCGGTAAACCGGCCGGGCCAGCCAGAGCGTCGCGTAGGCGCCCGCCAGGGTGGCCTTGTCGATGGCGCCCAGCCGCGAGAGCGAGAACCCGACCTCGGCCCAGTGGTTGAAGGCGGCCGCCGAGAGCAGCAGGTAGGTGCCCAGCCCCAGCAGCTCCAGGAAGCCGTCGCGCGAGCGGCCGGCCACCGCGAGGAAGTAGAGCGCCAGCGGGAACAGCAGCGGCAGGGTGTAGGCCGGCACGAAACGCAGCAGCACCAGCAGGTAGGAGGCCCCCACCCAGAGGTGGAAGGCCTTGTGGGTCAGCCGGCGCTGCAGCCTGGGCCAGGCCACGTTGCGGGGCTCGATGTCCATCAGCTTCAGGCGCAGGCCTTTGACGAAGTGCAGGCAGAGCAGCCCGAAGCGCTGGGGCGACTGCCAGGGCGCGGGCATGCCGCGGGCGTACTCGCCCTCGGTGATGCGGTCGAGCACCCATTTCTGGCGCTTCTTTGGCAGCCAGAGCAGGAAGGCCCGGTAGCCCCCCACGAAGAGCCCCAGTTGCGCGTAGCTGTAGGCCACGCCCAGGAAAGAGCCGTCGCCCAGGGCCGCGGGAGTCTCGCCGATGGCCCACAGCAGGGCCACCCCCAGGAACCAAGCGTACAGCAGGTAGCCGCCCCATCGTGTGAGCGGCTTCTCCTCCAGGATGCCTTCCGAAATCAGCCAGAGCGACAGCGTGATGCTGGTGTAGGAGAACCAGGCCCCCATCCATTGGCCCAGGGCCGTGAAGAACAGCCCCACCAGCCAGACCTGCTGGAGGTAGCCCACCACCGAGAAGAAGTCGGTGCGCACCACCGAGAGCTGGTCGGTCTGCACCGTCTTCAGGAAAAGCACCTCGCGCACCAGCAGGCCCTTCTGCTCGTAGAAGCTCGCCGCGCCCGCCAGGCCGTGCCCGTAGCGGACCAGCACCAGCAGCAGGCCCGCGAAGAGGTAGCTCAGGAAGCCCAGGTGCCACAGCTCGCCCTGCCAGCCGGGCAGCAGCGACAGCCAGACCTGCAACGCGTTCAGCAGCGAGAGCCCCAGCAGCGCGACGCCCACCCAGTAGGTCAGCGGATACTCCTCGACCTTGCCCCGGTAGGCCAGGAAGAGCCCCGGCAGCAGGCTCCAGAAGTGGAAGCCCCGCAGCAGCGGGTCGTGCTGCCAGGCCAGGGCCAGCCAGGCCAGCAGGAACCAGAACGAGACCAGCTCCTGCATGGCCATGAACATCCCGTGCTCGAACTTCATCAGGGCCTCGCGGTAGCGGTACAGGGCGTGTACCAGCAGCGCCATCACCGGACCCAGGGCCAGCAGGTTGACCATCCCGCGGTTCAGCGGCTCGACCATCCACAGCTCCGCGATCATCCAGAGGCTGTAGAAGCTGTTCAGCACCGCCGCAAGCAAGGTCGCGTAGCCCAGCCAGCGCAGCGCCTCCGAGCGGTAGTGGAAGCCCAGCAGCAGCACCGCGGCGCTCTCGGCCAGCCAGGCCGCCCCCATCAGCGGGTTCGGCACCAGGCCCCAGATGCCCAGGGCCGAGTAGAACCCCAGGATGCCCCCGAAGAAGATCAGCATGTCGCGGCTCATCCGCCGGCCCATCAGAAGCAGACCCAGCGCGTAGGGCACCGCGTTGCCCACGAAGATCCAGCCCAGCGCGAACCAGTAGCCGGTCTCCAGGAAGTACCGCGACAGGTTGGCCGAGAAGAGCAGGATGTTCACCGAGATCATCGTCATGTTCAGCGGCGAGAGCATCGACTTCGACCGCTTCAGCAGCTTCTGCGCGAAAAAGCTAGGCCAGGGCGTCTGGCCCCGCGGCTCGGTCCGTATCTCGAAGAACTCCAGGTACAGGAAGACCAGGCTGAACCCGTGGAAGTAGGCCAGGTGGTAGGGGCGCAGGTCCTGCCCCTGGGTCACCACCAGCAGCTCCAGCATCAGGTGCGAGGCCGCGAAGGCCGTCGCCCCAAGGTACCGCCAGTCCACCAGGTCCGTCAGGTAAACCATCGCCAGCGAGGTGCCCAGAAGGTAGCCCAGGTACTCCGGGTCGCGCAGCTCCAGCCGGAGAACGAAGGGCACCGAGACCACCATCAGCAGCAGGAGGACGGGCAGCACCCGGTCGCGCAGGAAGGCCGACTGCCCCAGCCCCAGCGCCGTGGCCGCCACCGTCAGCCAGAAGGCCGTCGCCGGCGAGTGCCAGAACGGGTAGGCCTCGAAGCGCTCCAGGAGCAGAAGCCCCACGAAGTTCCACAGCAGGCCCGACAACGACAGCGCGCTGCCCAGCAGCATCTTGCGCCTGCCCAGCACGAAACTGCCCACCCCAAGGCCCGCCGAGGCCAGCAGCCAGCCCGACAGCTTCCCAGGGTCCGAGAGGCCCCCGAACTGCCAGTCGTAGCGGTCGGCCAGGTAAACCACCAGGAAGAACAGCCCGCCCAGCAGCGTCAGGCTGCCCAGGAGCACCATCACCAGGTAAGGCAGGCGGTTCTCCGAGCGGTAGCGGTGGTACAGCTCCAGCACCGGGTTGCCCTCGGCGCCCGAAAGCTCGTGCCCGCAAGATGGACAGGACTTGTCCTTCTTGCCGACCTTCTTCCCGCAGTTTTCGCACTTCTTACCCATCCCCGGAGCGTTTTTTTTGGCATGGCCAAGGTACGCAAAATGCCCGCCTTCGCCCAAGCCCCCGCGCAAGTTCGCCCGTCCATGCCGCGCAACAGCCCCCAAGGCCTCGGCAGCGAACGCCAGACGCGCTACATTCGCGGCCCGCCCTTCTGCCGAGGCGGAACCCCAGTCCCATCCCCATAACCTTCAAAGAAAAATGGATCGTCTCAAAAACATCTCCCTCGCCCTGGCCGCGGCCCTGCTGGCCTCTTGCGGCGGCTCGCGAAACCCCGACCCGGCACCGGACACCACCGCGCTGCCCGACAGCGCCCAGGCCGCGCAAGACCTCCGATTCGAGCAGGAGGCCCACCTGGCCAACGTCAGGCAGCTCACCTTCGCCGGAGACAACGCCGAGGCCTACTTCAGCTTCAACGACAAGGGCATCATCTTCCAAGCCAAGAACCCCGCCTGGGACGCCCCCTGCGACCAGATCTTCTACTTCCCCTTCGCCGACGGCGACATGAAGGACCGCCGCCCCCAGCTCGTCAGCACCGGAAAGGGACGCACCACCTGCTCATTCTTCCTGCCCGGCGACACCACCGTCCTCTACGCCTCCACCCACCTCGGCGCAGACGACTGCCCCGCCGAGCCCCCCCGCGACAACGACCGCTACGTCTGGCCCGTCTATCCCTCCTACGACATCTTCGTGGCCGACCTCCAGGGCAACATCCTCAGGCAGCTCACCCAGGAGCCCGGCTACGACGCCGAGGCAACCGTCTCGCCCAACGGCGACAAGATCGTCTTCACCTCCGACCGCTCCGGCGACCTCGAGCTCTGGCTCATGAACATCGACGGAAGCAACCCCGTGCAGGTCACCAAAGACCTCGGTTACGACGGCGGAGCCTTCTTCTCGCCCGACGGAAAGCAGCTCGTCTTCCGCGCCTCCCGCCCCGAGACCCCCGAGGACATCCAGAAGTACAAGTCCCTCCTGGCAGAAGGCCTCGTCGAGCCTTCCGACATGGAGATCTTCGTCTGCGACCTCGACGGAGGCAACCTCCGCCAGATAACCCAGCTCGGCAAGGCCAACTGGGCCCCCTACTTCCACCCGTCCGGCCAGCGCGTCCTCTTCAGCTCCAACCACGCCTCCGAGCGCGGCTTCGGCTTCAACATCTACAGCATCAAGCTCGACGGCACCGGCCTCGAGCAGATCACCTTCGACGAGATCTTCGCCTCCTTCCCCATGTTCTCATACGACGGCAAGAAGCTCATCTTCAGCTCCAACCGCAACGCCGCCGAAGGGACCTACGACACCAACCTCTTCATCGCCGACTGGGTGGACTGAGCTTCCGCCCCACCCGCGGCCTTCCCCAAAGCAAGGCGCCAAGGCACCGGCGGCAGACCGGGCCTTGGCGCCTTTTTCCGTCGCGCCCGCTGTGGAAGGATGCCCATCCTGACTCCCCTGGGGGGCGGGGGCGGCACGGCCCGGCAGCAGGGCCGCTAGGGCGGCTCCCCGGCGGCAAGGGCCTGGCGCAAGACCGGGAAAGGCCAGCCTTCAAAAAAGATCTTGCGTTTGCGGGGAGGATGCCCTAAATTTGGGACGACTCGAAGGACGCGTCCTGCCCTGGGGTGGCCCCCGCCCAGCCACCCGACGGCAAAGCCCTCCCGGCCGGGGGGCGTTCCCAAAAGCCCCAAGAACGAACAACAGAACCACATGGCAAAGAAAAGCCTCAGCAAGAAGATCCTGCTGCCGATCACCGTGCTGTCCATCATCATGGCCCTGGCCAGCTTCTGGGTCGCCTCAGGCATGGCCCGGCAAAGCATCGAGGAGCAGGCGCGCCGCCGCGGCGGCCAGGTGCGGGAAGCCTTCCTCGGCCAGGTCGATGCCACCAGCGAGCACGCCCTGACCATCGCAGCAGGCTTCGCCAGCCTCGACGGGATCGAAGGGCCTTACCGCGAGCCCGACGAGGCCCTGGGCCGGCAGGTGCTCCGCCAGCTCGTGGCCGGATACCACCGCTCGATGGGCCAGTTGACCGACCTGGGCCAGGCCCTGAACATCCACTTCCACAAGTATCCCGCGCGGAGCTTCCTGCGCACCTGGCGCCCCACCGGCGATGGCGACGGCGGCGACGACTTGTCCTCCTTCCGCTTTTCCATCATGGAGGCCGCCCGGAGCCAGCGCCCCGTGCGCGGCGTGGAGGTCGGGCGCGGGGGCCTGGTGGTGCGCGGCATCTGCCCCGTGGTGGCCGGGGGAAAGTACCTGGGCTCGGTCGAGAGCCTCTTCCCCTTCGACGCGGTCCTGGATGCCGTGCGGCTGGGCCCTGACGAGCGGCTCCTGCTCTTCATCGACAAGGCCTCCAGCGAGGTGGCCTGGGAGCTGTCCGGCCGCGAAAAGCTGGGAGACTTCGTCTTGGCAAGCCCCGAGAGCAGCCCCGACCTGGCCTTGTTGTGGCCGGAGCTGCTCGAGAAAGGCATGGACGGCCCCTTCCTGGCCCGGAAGGACGAGCTGGTGGCCCATGCCTTCCCCCTGCTCGACTACGGAGGAAGGGCCGTCGGCGTGGTATGCCACCTCCAGGACATCTCGGAGCTGGTCCGCCTCGAAAGGCGCGGCTCCGCGCTCTTCCTGGCCTTGGTCCTGGCCATACTGGCCGCCTTGTTCCTGACCGTCTCCCTGGTCAGCCACCGGAGCATCACCCAGCCCCTGCGGGCCATCGAGGGCACCTTCGCCGAGGTGGCCCGGGGCGACCTCACGGTCGAGGCCGATTCCTCGAGCGGCGACGAGATCGGAGAGCTGGCCCTGGACCTGAACCTGAGCCTGCGCAAGCTGGAGCGGACCCTGGCCTCGGCCAGCCTCCTGGCCCTGGAGGTCGGCAAGCTGGGCCAGGGCACCATCGACATCGCCGAGAGCATCAGCGTCCGCGCGGTCGAGCAGGCCGCCCGCGTCGAGGAAATCTCCTCGACCATGGAGCAGATCGCCGCCATCGTGCAGCAGAACAGCGGCCATGCCAAGGAGACGGACCAGATCGCCCGCAGGGTGGAGCTGGAGGTCGGGCGCCTGGGCCAGATGAGCAACAACGCCGTCAGCACCATGGCCGAGGCCTCCGCGAAGGTCAAGGTCTTGGAGGACATCGCCCGAAAGACCGACCTGCTGGCCATCAACGCCGCCATCGAGGCCTCGAAGTCTGGGAGCCACGGCCGAGGGTTCTCGGTCGTGGCCACCGAGGTCCGGAAGCTGGCCGAGCGCTCCAGCCTGGCCGCCCGCGAGATAGGCCAGGCCATGAAGCTGGTGCTCGAATCCAACCACCAAGCCGAGCGCATGGTCGCCGACCTCCAGGGCGAGATCGCCCGGAACGCCGCGCTCATCGACGAGCTGGCCCGCTCAAGCGCCGAGCAGAGCGTCGGGGCCAGCCAGGTGAACCTGTCGCTCCAGAAGATCGGCGGATTCACCCAGCAGAACGCGCTGGCAAGCCAGGAGCTGGTGCGGAGCAGCAGAAAGCTGTTCGAGCTGTCGGCCGAGCTGGCCGAGCAGATCCGTTTCTTCAAGACCAGGGCCGGCCAGCCGGAGTCCCTGCCTCAGTAGAGCCAGACCCGCATGAGCGAGAAGAGGCGGTCCACGTCCACGGGCTTGGGCAGGTAGTCGCTGGCGCCAGCGGCCAGGCACTTGTCGCGGTCTTCCTTCATGGCCTTGGCGGTCACGGCGATGATGGGCAGCTTGCGGTGGGCGGGCTGCGAGCGGATGCGGCGGGTCGTCTCCAGGCCGTCCATCTCGGGCATCATGACGTCCATGAGCACCAGGTGGATGCCGGGCTCGTCTTCTAGGGCTTGCAGGGCCTTGAATCCGTTCTCGGCCTTGATGACCTCCATGCCCTTTTCCTTGAGCACCTTGGCCAGGGCGAAGACGTTGCGCATGTCGTCGTCCACGAGCAGGATCCGCTTGCCTTTGAAGAGGCTGTCCTTGTCGTGGAGGTTGACGATGACCTGCTGCTTGTCGGAGGGCAGGTTGCCGACCACGCGGTGCAGGAACAGGGCCGTCTCGTCGAGCAGCCGCTCTTCGGACTTGGCCCCCTTGATGATGATGGAATCGGCGTACTTCTGGAGCTCCTGGTGCTGCTCGGCCGTGATGTCCTTGCCGGTATAGACGATGATGGGCGGCAGTTCGATGCCGGGCCGGGCGCGGAGCTGGGCCAGGAGCTCCATGCCGTCCATGTCGGGCAGGCCGAGGTCGAGCACCACGCAGTCGAAGCTCTCGCTGGCGAGCTTTTCGAGGGCCTCCTTGCCGTTGGCGGCCTCAGTGGTCTTGACGTCGCCGTTGCCGATGAGCATCCCGATGGCCTTGCGCATGTTGGCGTTGTCCTCGACCACGAGCAAGTCCTTGATTTTCTTGTTGATGACGCCTTCTAGCCGGGTGAAGGCCTGTTCGAGCTGGTTCTTGTCGATGGGCTTGGTCAGGAAGCCGATGGCTCCTTTCTTGAGGGCGTCCACCTTGGCCTCCTCGGCCGACATGACGTGTACGGGGATATGGCGCACGGAGGGGTTCTCCTTGAGGGCCTCGAGCACCTTCCAGCCGTTGATGCCGGGCAGCTTGAGGTCGAGTATGATGGCCGAGGGCAGGTGCTTCTCGGCCAGGGCCAGGCCCTCCTCGCCCCGCGCGGCCACGATGCACTTGAATCCCTTGCCGCGGCATTGCCGGTAGAGGATCTTCGAGAAGAGCTTGTCGTCCTCGACCACCAGGATGACCCTGTCCTGGGGGCCGATGTCGCGGCGGTCGTCTTCCACCAGCGGGGCTTCCTCCACCGGGCCGGAGCCCTCGTCCTGGCCGGCGGACCCGGCCTCGGGCAACCCTGGGCGCTCGCGGGTCTCCTGCCTTTCGGGCGCTGGCGCGAAAGCCAGGTTTTCTTCGGGCGTGGCCTCGGCCTCGGGCTTGCCCACGGGCAGGAAGACCGTGAAGGTGGAGCCCTTGCCTTCCTGGCTTTCGAGCTGTATCTCGCCTTGGAAGATCTTGACGATCTGCCGCGAGATGGACAGCCCCAGGCCCGTTCCGCCGTACTTGCGCGAGGTGCTGCCGTCGGCCTGCTGGAAGGCCTCGAAGATGGCGCCCTGCTTGGGGCCGGGGATGCCGATGCCCGTGTCGCTCACGCTGATGCCCAGCATCTTGGTGGCGTCGATCTTCGGGTCGCGGAAGCGGTGGCTGGCCATTGGGCGGAAGAAGCGGATGCTGACGCCGCCCGCGTGCGTGAACTTGATGGCGTTGGAGACCAGGTTCTTGAGCACCTGCTCGAAGCGTTGCTTGTCGGTGGTGATGGAGGGCGGCACGCCGTGCTCCAGCTCGATGTCGAGCCGCAGCCCCTTTTCGGCGACCATGTGCGCGAAGACGTTGCGCAGGTTGGCGCGGGTCTCCTCCAGGTACACCTGCTCGAGGTTGATGGACATCTTGCCGGCCTCGATCTTCGAGAGGTCGAGGATGTCGTTGATCAGTTGCAGCAGGTCCTGGCCGCTCTGGTGGATGATCTGGGCCGACTCGATCTGCTCGGGGTTGAGGTTCTTGCCCCGGTTCTCGGCCAGGTTGCGGGCCAGGATCAGGAGGCTGTTCAGGGGCGTCCGCAGCTCGTGCGACATGTTGGCCAGGAACTCCGACTTGTAGCGGCTGGTGATTTCGAGTTCCTTGGCCTTTTTTTCGATGTCCTCCCGGGCGATTTCCAAGGCCCGGTTCTTCTGGGTGATCTCCCGTTTCTGCCGTTCGAGGTAGTTGGTCTTCTCCTCCAGCTCCTCGTTGGTGGCCCGCAGCTCGTCCTGCTGCGTCTGCAAGGCGGCCTCGGACTTCTTCAGGGCGGCGGCCTGCGACTCCAGCTCCTCGTTCGAGGCCTTGAGCTCCTGCTGCTGGGCCTGGAGCTCGGCCGCCTGCCGCTGCGATTCGGACAGCAGGTGCTTGATCTGGGCGTTGGTCTGGGCCGAGTGGAACGAGATGGCGATGTTCTCCATGACGATGCGCAGCAGCTCCAGCTCCTTGTCGAGGAACTCGCCCAGGGTGGCCAGCTCGATCACGCCGTGGAGCTTCTCCTCGAAGAAGAAGGGAGACGCCAGCACCTGCCGGGGCAGGGCCTCGCCCAGGGCCGAGCTCACGCGGACATAGTCGGGCGGGATGTCGCTGATCTGGATGATCGTCCGCTCCAGGGCGGCCTGGCCCACCAGCCCCTGCCCCAGCTTGATGCTGGCGTTCAGGTTCTTGCGCCGGTTGAAGGCGTAGCTGGCCTGCAGGCGCAGCTCCTTGGCCTTGGCATCCCAGACGTACAGGGCCCCGATCTGGGCGCTGGTGTACTGGCAGAGGAACTGCACCACGTTGCGCGAGAGCGTCAGCAGGTCCTGGTCGCCCCGCATCCGCTCGTTGAGCTGGTTCTCGCCCGACTTGATCCAGTCCAGGCGCTCGTTCTCCGACCGCGCCTTGCGGATGGACTCGGTCATCAGGTTGAACGAGCGGGCCAGGTTGCCGATCTCGTCCCGCGAATCGACCTGGAGCATCACCTGCGACTGGCCGCTGGCCACCTGCCGCACGGCCTCGTCGAGGCGGCGCACCGGCTCGGCGATGGCCCGCATCAGCAGCCACACCGCCAGGGCGGCGATCAGCAGCGAGAACAGCACCAGCGCGACCAGCGAGAAGCGGATCTCGCCGTGCAGGTCGCCCGCCTCGGCCGCCGACTCGAACGAGCTCTGCCGGTTCATCTGCACCAGCGCCTGGAGGTCGTTGCTCAGGCTCTCGTAGAGCGTGCCCGCCTCCTGGTTCAGCAGGTAGGCGGCGTCCGACTTCTTGCCCAGCCGCGAGAGCTTCAGGAACTCCTTGTTCAGATCGACGTAGCTTTTCCACTGCTCCACCACGCCCCGGTAGAGGCTGCGGTCGCGCGGGCCGGAGAGCAGCCCCTCGTAGCTGCGCTGGTTGTTCTCGACCTCGAACTGCAGCTCGCGCATCCGCTGCTCCAGCAGGCCCATCTGGTCGAGGTTGTCGGCGGAGGCGTGGCGAAGCTCCAGGATGCGGAAGGCCGAGGTCTTGCTCGCTATCTCCGTGATGGCCACCACGGCCGGCAGGCGGACCTTCGAGACATCGTCTATGGTGTCCTTTATCCGGGACATCTTCATCAGGGTGAACACGTTCACCATCACCAGGACCAGCATCATCAGCCCAAAGGCGATGGCCAGCTTGCCCACCAGCTTGACGTTTTTCAAGACCATGCCCAGATGTTTTCTTCAAAGATAAGCGCTTCGGGCGATTCGAGCGCTCAAAGCTCGGCCTTGAACAGGAAGCGCAGCTTGGGATAGTTCTGCTGGGTGTTCTGCAAGATGAACTGCGAGTCGGCCAGGAACACGTCCCGGCCCTGCTTGTCCACGGCCATGCTGCCGTGCTTCTTCTTCTTCAGGTCGGCCAGCTCCTCGGCGTCGCCCTCCACCCAGCAGGCCTTGTGGATGGGCAGTTGCTCGTAGCGCGAGGTGGCCCCGTACTCGTGCAGCAGCCGGTACTCGATCACCTCGAACTGCAGCGGCCCCACCGTGCCGATGACCCGCCGCCCGTTCGACACCTTGGTGAAGAGCTGGGCCACGCCCTCGTCCATGAGCTGCTCGATGCCCTTTTGCAACTGCTTGGACTTCATCGGGTCGGCGTTCTCGATGTAGCGGAACAGCTCGGGCGAGAAGCTCGGGATGCCGAGGAACTTCAGGTCCTCGCCCTCGGTGAGCGCGTCGCCGATCTTGAAGTTGCCCACGTCGTACAAGCCAACGATGTCGCCGGGGAAGGCCTCGTCCACGACCTCCTTCTTCGAGGCCATGAAGGCCGTGGGCGACGAGAAGCGCAGCTTCTTGTCGAGCCGAACGTGCGTGTAGTAGTTGTTGCGCTGGAACACGCCCGAGCAGACCTTCACGAAGGCGATGCGGTTGCGGTGGTTGGGGTCGATGTTGGCGTGTATCTTGAACACGAAGCCGCTGAAGGCCTCCTCCTCGGGCCGGACCAGCCGCTGCTCGGTGCGCATGGGCTGGGGCCAGGGCGCGATCTCGATGAAGGTGTCCAGCAGCTCCTGCACCCCGAAGTTGTTGAGCGCGCTGCCGAAGAACACCGGGCAGATCTCGCCCGAGAGGAACTTTTCGGACTCGAAGGCCGGATAGACGCCCGTTACCAGCTCCAGCTCCTCCTTGAGCTTCGCGGTGGCCGTCAGGCCGATGTGGGAGGCCAGGCTGGGGTCGTCGAGGTCGGTGATGTGGATGGGCTCGGGCTTCTTCTGCTTCTCCACCGCCTCGAAGAGGGTCAGGCGCTGGCGGCGCAGGTCGTAGATGCCCTTGAGGTTGCGGCCCATGCCGATGTTCCAGGCCAGCGGGCAGAGCTTGACCTTGAGCTTCTTCTCGATCTCGTCGAGCAGGTCGAACGACTCCAGCCCCTCGCGGTCCAGCTTGTTGATGAAGAAGATGATGGGCGTGTCGCGCATCCGGCAGACCTCCACCAGCTTGAGCGTCTGCTCCTCGACGCCCTTGGCCGCGTCAACCACCGCGATGACCGAATCGACGGCCGAGAGCGTCCGGTAGGTGTCCTCGGCGAAATCCTTGTGGCCGGGGGTGTCCAGGATGTTCACCTTCGTGTCCATGTACTCGAACCCCATGACGGAGGTGGCCACCGAGATGCCGCGCTGCTTCTCGATTTCCATGAAGTCGGAGGTAGCCGTCTTGCGGATTTTGTTCGACTTGACGGCGCCGGCCTCGTGGATGGCCCCGCCGAAGAGCAGGAGTTTCTCGGTCAGAGTGGTCTTCCCGGCGTCGGGGTGGCTGACGATGGCGAAGGTGCGCCGGCGTTGGATTTCGGCTTTGAGGCTCATGGGTTCGGGTTTGGCGTTAGCGGAGGTCGGAGGGCCGCGAAGATAGGCTTTCCAGCCCTCCCAGCAAAAAAACGTACTTTTGGGGACCAACGCCCTCGCCCATGAAGAACCTCCTGCTCCCGAGCTCCCTGGCCGCCGGGCTGCTTTGCCTCTGGCTTTCGGGCTGGATGCTGGTGCCCGGCTGGCATTCCGCCCAGACCACGGCCTGCCTGCTGCTCTTCGGCCTGGCGGCCTTGGCCGCCATTGTCCACGTCTGGCGCCTCTCGCGGGCCGAGCCCCGGCGCGAGCCTTGGCAGATCTTCGCCCACTTCTTCCTGCTGGGCCTGTGGACCTTCGCCGTGCTGCTGGCCTCGCTGGTGGGCCTGGGCGAAAGCCAGCACGGCGGCCTGATGGTGCGCTCCAAAACGCTGGTGGACAGCCAGGTCTTCGAGGCCGAAGCGCTGGCTGTCCACCTGTACCAGTACAGCGAGCTCCCCGACGGCTTCCTCTGGGAGGCCGTGGCCGTGCAGCGTCTGCCCTGGCCTTTCCTGGAGGAGGTCGCCTGGCTCGATAGCCCCACCGACAGCCTGCGCCTGCGCTGGCAGGGCGACTCGCTCTGGCTCAGCGCGCCCGGGCACGACCGCTTCCTGGCAGGGCGAGGCCCCTAGAACTTGTTCTTGAACGCGTGGCAGTAGGGCTGCGTGCCCTTGTGCTCGTAGTACTGCTGGTGGTAGTCCTCCGCCCTCCAGAAGGTGCTGGCCGGGCGCAGCTCGGTGGCCACGTCGTAGCCCTTGGCGCGCAACTGGCCGATCAACCGCTCCGAGACCACGCGCTGCTCATCATCGAGGTAGAAGATCGCCGAGAGGTACTGGTCGCCCAGGTCGGGGCCTTGGCCGTCGGTCTGGGTCGGGTCGTGGATGTTGAAGAACAGCTTGGCCATTTCCTCGAAGTTCGTCTTGGTGGTGTCGAAGACCACCCGCGTGGCCTCGAGGTGGCCGGTGGTGTGGGCGCAGACCTCGCGGTAGGTGGGCGAGGCCTTGTGCCCGCCGATGTAGCCCACCTCGGTGGCCAGCACGCCCGGCGCCTGGAGGAAGTAGTGCTCGACGCCCCAGAAGCAGCCGCCCGCGAAGATGGCCGTCTCGGAGGTCTCGATGGCCGAAAGGCTCACCGGCAGGAAGTCCAGCGACACGGAGTTGACGCAGTGCCGGGTGTTCTTCGGCGTGAAGCCCTCGCCCAGGAACACGTGCCCCAGGTGGGCGTCGCAGTTGGCGCAGAGGATTTCGGTGCGGCGCCCGTCGGCGTCGGTCTGGCGCCGGACGGCCCCGGGCACCTCGTCGTCGAAGCTGGGCCAGCCGCAGCCCGCGTCAAACTTGGTCGAAGACTGGTACAAGGCCGTGCCGCAGTTCTTGCAGCAGTAGGTGCCCTCGGCCTCGAGCTTCTCATACAGCCCCGAGAAGGGGCGCTCGGTTCCCTTTTGGAACAAGACCCGGCTTTCCTCGGGCAGGAAGCGCCCTTGGGGCGCGTTGGGAGTGCGGTTTTCCATGTGTTGCGATTTTCCGGTACAACTCAGCATCAAAAGAGGGAGGAAAAATAGGATTTTTTTCATGGCCAGGCATTTTTTCGGGTTCCGAACCTTGGGCGAGCCGCCGCGCCACAGGGGCGGGATGCCCGCGAAGATGCCAAAAAATTAGAGACGATGAAGTCCGAATTGTCCGCCAGCCCTCAAAACAGCCCAGGCCCTCCTCCCCCTCGCCGGGGAAAAAGGGCCTGGGGCGATGCCTTGCCGCTGTTTTAGAGCATGGCCAGGAGCTGGCTGCAGACGATCATGCCGACAAGGGCGGCCGGATAGACCGTCGCGTAGCCGATGCCCGGCGCGTCCGACTCGGTCTGGGCGTCCACGGCGGTCAGGCCCGGCGTGCTGGTCATGCCGCCCGTGATCACGCCCAGCAGGGTCAGGAGGTTGATCTTCATGACGTACCAGCCGATGACGAAGGCCAGCATCATGGGCAACATGGTGATGGCCACCCCGACCAGGAACAGGCTGAGGCCGTTGCCGCTGAGGGTCTCGACCAGGTTGGCGCCGGCGCTGGTGCCGACGCTGGCCAGGAAGAACAGCAGGCCCACCTGCTTGAGCATCAGGTTGGCGGGCCCGGCGACGTTCCAGATGATGGGCCCGGTCTTGCCCAGGAAGCTGAGCACCAGGGCCGCCGTCAGGACCCCGCCCGTCAGGCCGAGCTCGAAGCTGAGGCCGCCGGGCAGCGGGATGCGCACCAGCCCCAGCAGCAGGCCCACCACCAGGCCCGCCGCCACCGGCAGGAAGTCGGACTTGGTCAGCATCTTGTCCTCGTTGCCCAGCAGGGCCATGACCTGCTCGGCGTTGCCGCGGCAGACGATCATGACCTTGTCGCCGAAGCGCAGCCGCACGTGCGACTTGGGCGTGATGTCCACGCCTGCCCTGCGGATGCGGGTGATGGTCGTGTTGTAGGCCTGGAAAAGGTTCAGCTCGCCCAGGCTCTTGTTGACCACGTCCTTGTTGGTCACCAGCACCCACTCGACCGTCGAGCGGTGGTCCAGCTCGATGACCTCCTTGGTCGGCGGGCCGATGAGCAGCTCCACCTTCCGCAGCGCGTCGGCGTCGCCCACGGCCCGGACCAGGTCCCCGCGGAACAGCTTCGTGTCGTGCGTGGGCACGAAGCTCTTGTCGAGGTGCCGCACCCGCGACAGGTTCGCGCCCGTCATGTGCCGCAGCGCCAGCTCAGCCACCGACTTGCCGTCCACGTTGGGGTTCTCGACCAGGTAGTGGTTGTAGAGAAGCTCCGGATGGTCCGACACCTGGTCGCGCTTGTAGGCCTCGTCCTGCTGCTTGATGTCGATGCGAAGCACCCGAGGCACCAGGTTGACGAACAGGATGACGCCGATGACCCCAAAGGGATAGGCGATGCCGTAGCCGATGGACGCGCCCTGGCCGGCCGACTCGATCGCCGCCGCGAGGCCCGGAGTGCTGGTCAGCGAGCCGGTGAACAGCCCCACGGCCACCGTCGGGTCCACGTCGAGGACCAGCACCGACAAGGCCGTGATGCCCGCGCCCGACAAGACCAGCAGCACCGCCAGCCCGATCACCTTGGCCCCGCTGTGCCGGAAGGCCGTGAAGAAGCCCGGACCCGCCTGGATGCCCACGGCGAAGATGAACAGCAGAAGGCCCAGCTTCTGGAAGATGGACGGCACCTGCACGCCATAGTGCCCAAAGACCAGGGCCACGAACAGCACAGCCGACGACTCCAGGCCGATGCCCTTGATCCGCAGCTTGCCCAGGCCGATGCCCAGGACGATGATCAGGAAAACAGGAAAATATTCGCTTGACAAAAGTGCTTCCATATGCTTTTCGCTTGGTTGTGATTCCGAAATTTCACTGCGAACTTAGCAATAACCCGCCCGCGATGTTCCCCAGCAGTGCATTTTTCTACGCAATCGTTTGCCGCGGAGGCCCTCGCCAGGCCTCCGATCACCGCCCGGGACGCCGCATCCGCGCCAGCGCCCGCCGCGGGTCGTAGCGCCGCCAGAAGCGCCACCACGTCAGCGACGACCGGTCGCGCAAGGCCCGCCAGAACGCCCAGCGCGCCGCCCAGGCCGAAAGCTCGTAGCCGCCCCAGAGCGCCAGCCACCACACCAGCGCCTGCGCCAACAGCCCCGCCAGCGAGAAGCCCGCAGAAAGCCCCAGCCAGCTTCCCAGCGCCGGTATCGCCAGCCCGGAGGCCAGCCACGTCCACAAGGCCAGCAGGCCGTGCTGGGTCTGTATCGCCCGGCGCGGGCAGGCGTTCAGGCAGCGCATGCAGCTCTCGCAGGTGAACGACCAGCGCAACTGCCCGCCCCGCTCGCTGATGCTCGACGTGGGGCAATGCCGCTGGCAGAGGCCGCAGTGGTCGCAGTCGGCGTTCGCGTAGAAGCTCTTGGCCAGGTAGAAGCGCCCGGCCGCGAAGTACAGCAGCGCCACCGGCGCCAGGGCCAGGTCGATCGGCAGGCTCCGCAGCCCCTTGAAGTCGGTGCCGCCCTCCAGCACCCGCCGGGCCGATCGCTGGAGGATGGCCTGGCAGCGCCCCAGGATGGAGGCCACCACTGCCGCGCGCAGGCCCGGGTGGAAGGAGACCCAGTTGGACGGCATGTCGAGCGGACGCAAGCCCACCAGCCGAAAGCCCTTGGCCTTCAGGAAGATGGCCGCCATGAGCAGGGCCACGCCGCTCAGCCCGGGCGTGAACCAGCGGCCCATCTTCATGCCCGCCCGCGTGTTCACCACGAAGGCCGCAGCGCCGCCGCCCCTGGGCAGTTGCGCCAGGAACGACAAGACCAGCGGAGGCAGGTTGAAGCCATGCGTGGGCGAGAAGATGCCCACCAGGCAGCCCGGGCCAAGCCCTTCGAGAGCGTCGGCCGGCAGGCGCTCCAGGTCCAAGAGCCGGGTGGGCAGACCCAGCGCCTCCGCCTCCCCGGCCACCCACTGGGCCGCCGCCTTGGAGTTCCCCGTGCCCGAAAAGTAGAAAAGCCTAAGTTCGCGATAGATGCCGTCCATGTCGTTGCTTTCTTGCAATTTACTCCCAAAAAGGCAAAAAAGCAAGGCCGATGCCCTGCCGTCCGCTTCCTGCCAAGTTGTCCTCATGCCAAGGCCTTTCATGGCAATCTATCCCGTTTGATAGCAACTTGGTATAAACTAATCCTTGAAAACGGGTGAAAAGACCTTATTTTGAGGCAAAACCTTAGTAGAAAATCAATTGGCGGCGTCAAAATAACCTTATTGCCTTATTTTGACCCATGAATTTGCAAAGCAATACCAACTTGCCTTCGTTGGTAGAATATCCGAAACATCAGTTTCCGACAAAAGCGGTCTGCCTTCCCAATCCCAAAGGGATTGAACATGAATAGCCCCGGATGAAATCCGGGAGAGCAGCGAACCACCGCGAACCAGAACCCCGTAGGGGTTCAACGCGAAAACCAAGACGCTTCAAAGCAGCCTATCACGTTGGATGGCAAATTGATATGAAATATCCGAACGCAGCTTGGCACAAGATGCCAGGGCTACGCCCCTTTTGAGGGTGCGGTGGCGGCGCGATGCTACGAAGATGCCAGGGCTACGCCCCTTTCGGATGCCTGGCCTTCGCCGTGAAAGCCCTGAAGGGGCGACATATCCTAGCGATGGGTGAAGCCCATCGGAACGGGAAAGCCAACCCTCCCCAAGCCCTGAAGGGGCGGAACAATCAGGCGAAGGTCAAAGGTCGGGGCGCAGGAATCGGGCCCTCCATCATCCATGAGGACAATTTCGCCCCTTGGGGGCTCTCTTCTTCGCCTCGGCTCCGCTTATCATTACACCCCTTCGGGGTTGGGCGTGGCTTCGGGGCATACCATCACGTTTGATAGCAACTTTTTATTAGACAATTACTTACACTCCAACCCACGCACGGCAGGCCACTCCAATTCCATCCCTTCTGGATTCGCCCAATCCGTGTCATCAGCGTGCATTTCGACCCAAATTTTGCTCGATGCTGGCGATTTCTATTTTCCACCCTCGAACCCAACTTGGTGTCAGCGCCCAAAGCCGCGTCAGTCCTCGAAATCCACGGGCAGCTCGCCCAGGAAGCGGCCGACGACCTGGCGGAACTGCAGGCGGTTGATGGGCTTGGCGATGAAGTCGTCGCAGCCGGCCTTCATGCAGCGCACCTTGTCCTGGGTCATGCCGAAGGCCGTCTGGGCCACGATGGGCAGCTTGGGGCGGAAGGCCTTGATGGCGGCCGTGGCGTCGATGCCGTTCATCTGCGGAAGCCCGATGTCCATGAGCACCAGGTCGAGCGCGCCGTCGGCCCGGCAGAGCTCGACGGCTTCGAGGCCGTTGCTGGCGCGCAGGCAGGTGGCCTTCTCGAGCTCGAGCAGCGACTCGAGCAGGTTGAAGTTCTCCTGCTCGTCCTCCACCACCAGCACGCGGCGCCCCTGCCAGTGCCTGCCGGGCTGGGCCGGCATCCCGAGCTCCTCGGTGTCTTCCCCGCGGGGCAGCAGGTAGGGCACGGTGAAGTAGAAGGTCGAGCCCTTGTCGGGCTCGCTCTCGAGCCAGAGGTTGCCTTTCATGAGCAGCACCAGGCCTTTGCAGATGGCCAGGCCCAGGCCGTTGCCGCCGTAGCGCCTCGTGGAGCTCTCGTCCACCTGGCGGAAGCGCTCGAAGATGGCCACCTGCATGTGCTTGGGGATGCCGATGCCGGAATCCTTGACGAAGAAGAGCAGGTGCTGGCCGTCGCGCCGGCAGCCGAACTGGACGCGGCCCTCCTGGGTGAACTTCAGGGCGTTGTCGAGCAGGTTGCGGAGCACCTGGCCGATGCGGTCGCGGTCGGCGTGGACCTCGGCCAGCTCGGGGCGCAGGGTCTGCTCGAGCGAGAGCTCCACCTCCGAGGCGGGCTTTTCCTGCCGTAGCTGCCCGAGCTCGGCCTCGAGCTCGCGGAGCAGGACGTTGATGTTGAAGTCCTCGGGCTGGATGGCCATTTGCCCGGTCTCGATCTTGGAGATGTCGATGATGTCGTTGATGATGCCCAGGAAGCGGTGGCTGCTCTTCTTGATGGATTTGGTGATGTTCCTGCGCTTTTCGGGGTCCATGCGGTCGAGGTTGAGCAGCTCCGAGAAGCCGAGGATGCTGTTCAGGGGGGTGCGCAGCTCGTGCGAGATGTTTTGCAGGAAGGTGGTCTTGAGCCGGTCGCTCTCGGCGGCCTTGTTCATGGCCTCCACCAGGGCCTTGTTCTTCTGCTGGAGGCCCTCGTTCTGGGCCTTGACCTGCTCGGAGATGTCCTTGAGCTTCTGCTCGGCCTGGGTCCGCTGGGTTACGTCGTGGACGATGGCCAGGACGGTTGAGGGGTTGAGCATGGCCAGGTAGCTCTCGTAGTGGAGCAGCTCGCCCTGGTTGCGGAAGACGTATCCGAACTTCTGGGGCTGCCGGGTGCGGAGCGTGCGCTCGATCATGCGCAGGAAGAGGTCCAGATTCTCGGGGTCGAGGCCCTTGACCTGGCGGATGTTCTTGCCGATGAGCTCGCCGCCGCGGCTTCCGACCCGGCCGCTGCGGGCCGACTTGAAGTCGAGGTAGGTGCCCCCGGCGTCGATGGTGAAGTACATGTAGGGGATGGCCTCGATGAAGGCCTCGTTCTTGCGGATGGTCTCCTTGAGCATCTCGTCCTTGGCCTTTATCTCGCGGTAGCGCTTGAAGAAGAGGAAGAGCACCGAGGCCAGGACCAGCCCCAGGGCGAGCATGTAGCGGCGCAGGGCCAGGTTGTCCTCCTGCCCTTGCATGATTTCCTGGTTCTGCTTTCGCTCGCTTTCGTAGCGCATCTGGAACTCCTCGACCTGCTGCTGCTTGTGCTGGCTGACGAGCGAGTCCCTGAGGCTGTGGTACAGGCGGAAGCTGGCCAGGGCCTGGCTGTCGCGGCCAAGCCGCTCGAAGATCTCGGTCTGCTCGAGGTAGGCCCCGAGCTGGATGTCGTGGTATCCGATTTCCTCGGCGATGGCCACGCAACTGTCGAGCTCGGCCTTGGCCTGGGCCAGCTCTCCGGCGGAGGCGCGCATCTGGGCGAAGCCGAGGTGCGCCAGGGCCAGGCTCGACGGGCTCGCGAAACGCTTGCTGATGCTCTTGGCCTCGAGGAGGTAAACCGCGGCGGAGTCGGCCTGGCCCATGGCAAGCAGGGTGTGGCCGATGTTGCCCAGGGTCAGGGCGAGCTCGCGTCCGGCCCCGTGCCGGCGCTTGACCTGCTCGGCCAAGCGGAAGAAGTGCAGGGCGGAGTCGAGCCGGGCCTGCTTCCAGTACGACTCGCCCAGGTTGTTGTAGCAGAAGGAGATGCCCTCGTCCTGCCCGGCCTCGAGGTACCACTCGAGGCTGATGCCGATGTAGGTGCGGGCCAGCTCGTAGTTGCCCAGGACGATCTGGGTGGTGCCGATGTTGTTGCGCAGGTCGGCCACGCGCTCCCAGTCGCCCAGATCCTCGAAGACGCGGATGCTCTCCAGGAAGCTCTCCAGGCTCAGGTGAAGCCTGCCGTTGCGGTTGTGTATGGCCCCGATGAGGTTGTGGGCGCTGGCCTGGGTGTGGCGGTCGTTGGCCCGGGTGGCGTCCTCGAGCAGGGCCTGGGCGTATCTGAGCGCGTCGTCGAACTTGTCGGCCATGAAGAGGTAGCGGGCGTGCTGAAGCTGGCATTCCAACACCAGCGAGTCCAGGTTCCGCACCTGCGCGCCCTCCAGGGCCAGAAGCACGGTGCCGATGGCCTTGTCGATGCTGTCGCGGCTTTGCTCCGCGGCCAGCTCCAGGGTCAGGCGGATGCGCCTGGGGCCTTGCGCCTGGCTGATGAGCAGGGCCAGGCTGTCCTCGCGGGCCTGGCTGAAGGGCTGGGCCACGGCCCAGCCTGGCAGGCACAGGCCCCAAAGGAGCCAGGCCCAGGCCCACCCGCCCCGGAGGAGGGGCTGGTGGCTATGCGCGGAAGTTTTCGCCATGTCTAGCAATCGGCCAGGGGCTTTGGTGGTCTTGGCGGTAAAGATAAGGAGCTTTTCCATTTCACAAGCCATGTCGGACTTCCAAAAACAGCATATCCGCCGGCCAGGCTGGCGCCTCATGGGTTGGCCTTGGGTTTCCGGGGGAAGCTCAGGATGAACTCGCTGCCCTGGCCCGGCTGGCTCTCCAGCGCGATCCGCCCCTGGAGCTGCTCGACCAGGGTCTTGACGATGGAAAGGCCCAGGCCCGAGGAGTGCTCGCCGGCGGTGGGGCGGGCGCTGAGCTTCTTGAACTTCTTGAACAGGTGCCGGCGGTCGTCGTCGGTGAAGCCGGGGCCGTCGTCCTTGACCGAGAGCACCCACTGCTCGCCCATGCAGCGGGTCTTCACGCGGACCGTGCCGCCGGGCTCCGAGAACTTCAGCGCGTTGGAGACCAGGTTGTCGAGCACCCGCCCCAGGAAGTTCAGGTCCGTGAGGATGTCCTGGCCGCAGTCGCCCTCGAAGACGAGCTCCATGCGGATGTTCTTCTTCTCGGCGGCCTGGAAGTGGCCCGAGAGCAGCGGCTCGAGGTTCTCGGCAAGGACGAAGGGCTGGAGCTCCATGGGGGTCTGGTGCCCCTCGATGGCCGTGATGTCGAGCAGGTCCTGGATGAGCCTCCGGCCGCCTTCCAAGACCGTGATGATCAGGTTCTTGAACCGGTTCTGCTTGGGGTTGAGGTCCCCGCTCATCTCGATGAGCTCGAGCAGTTGGATGACGTTGTTCAGGGGCGATTTCAGGTCGTGGGCCACGATGCCCATGAGGCTCTTCTGCTCGTGGTTGAGGGTCTCGAGGTTGTCGTTCTTGGCCAGGATCTCCTGGTTGGCCTCGTAGAGGTCGCGGGCCTGGGCGGCGATTTCCTCCTTCTGGGCCTTGATTTCGGCGGTGCGCTTCTGGACGATGGCCTCGAGCAGGTCCTTCTCGCGCTTGAGCTTGTAGGTGCGCCAGCGGAAGAGCAGGAAGGTGGCCAGGGCCAGCAGGGCGGCGGCGGCCAGCAGGAAGGCCCAGGTCCGGTACCAGGGCGGCACGACCCGGAAGCTCGCCGAGCTGCTGGGGCTCCACTGGTAGATGCGCCCCTCCTGGAGGGCCTGCACCTCCAGCGCGTAGGCGCCTTCGTCGAGGCCGTCCACCACCAGGCGGTCCTCGCAGGGCCGCCAGGCGCCGTCGCCAGGCGCGACGCGGTAGCGGAACTGGGTGCGGTTGTTGGGGAAGTCGAGCACGGCCAGGCTCAGCACCAGCGCGCTGCCGTGCTGGATGAGCCACTGGCCGTCGCGGCTGGCGCGGGCCTGGTCGAGGCGCGCGAGCAGCGGCGCGGGCGTGGGCAGGCTGCGGTCCACCTTGCCCACCGAGCGGCTCAGGCCGCTGGGCGAGCCTACCCAGACGTGGCGGAAGCGGTCCTCGAGCAGGCAGCGGGGCACGCCCGTGTTGGAGGCCAGGCCGTGCGCCTGGTTGAAGCGGGTGATGTTGCCCTCGGGCGAGATGCGCAGCAGCTCGAAGTTCGAGGCCGTCCACACGCTGCCGTCGGCGGCCACGCCGATCGAGCGGAAGCTCACCCGCTCGGCGTAGGTGGGCAGCTCCTCCAGCCGCCCGTCGCGCAGCCGCTGGATGCCCGAGGAGGTGGCCAGGTACAGCGAGCCGTCGGCGGCCAGGTCCAAATCGTTGACCATCAGGGCCATCTCCACGGGCACAGAGAGGTCCTCGAAGCGGCCTTGGGCGGGGTCGAAGTGGTAGAGGTAGCCCCGGGTGCCGAAGGCCCCGCAGAAGAAGCCGCCCTGGCCGTCGGGCCGCAGGCAGTTGAAGAACACCTCGCCTCCCTGGGGCTGCGCCCGCCGCTGCGAGAGGTCGGGCGCGTAGCCGTGCAGGCCGCCGAAGTCCTTGAAGGCCACCCACAGCCAGCCGGCCGAGTCCACCCGGGCCGCGTTGGCGAAGCGGTTCATGTTGTCGAACAGCCGCTCGATGCGCCCGGCCGTGTCGCGCAGGTAGATGTTGCCCGCCTCGTCGATCAGCCAGAGCCCCTGCGGGCTGGGCTCGATCTGGGCGATGAAGCCCTCGGGCCAGACGGCCAGGGTGTCCAGCTCGTCGGTGCGCCCGTCGATGCTGAAGACCACCGAGCCCAGCGAGAAATAGACCTTGTCGCCGCTTTCCTTGATGCTCTGGACATAGTTGTACGAGCCCTTGGCCTCCAGGATGCCCTCGTCGAACAGGGCCGGGCGGAAGAAGGTGGGCTGCAGCAGCTTGATGCCGTTGTTGGTGGCCACCCAGAGGTTCTCGCCCTGGAGGAACAGGTCGTTGACGCTGGTGCTGGCCAGCAGCCGGAACGAGCGGGCCTCGCGGTCGGACTCGAAGACGCCCTCGTTCATCTCGCCCACGAACACCTTGCCCTGGGGGCCGCCCACGGCCTCGATGTAGGCCCCGCGGCGCAGCAGACGGGGCGGGCTGAGCCCCCCTTCCGGCCCCAGGAGGGTCTCGAAGAGGCCGTCGTTGGTGGCCAGCCAGAACCGCCCCGGCTCCACCTCCAGGATCGAGTTGAGGCCATGCCCGGCGATGCGCCAGTCCTGCGGCTCGAAGTGCCCGTTGCGGGGGTTGTACTTCCAGAGCTTGCCCAGGTGCGAGAACAGGAGCAGATCGCCATCCTGGGTCTCGCGCACGATGAACGAGAAGCCGAAGTGCCGGCTCACGTTCTCGATGCCCATGTCGAACCGCTGGAAGCTGTCGGGCGTGACGCGCACCACCGTGTGCGGCTCGCTGATCCAGTAGGCCCCGTCCGACGCCTGGAAGATGTCCTTGGGGTAGTGTACCTTCCGAGGCAGGATCTCCTGGGGGCGGTGCGATCCCTCCCACAGGGTCTCGAAGGCGAAGGAGTCGCCCTGCGGCCTGACCCGCTCGATGCCCAGGTCCTTGACCACCCACATCTGGCCGTCGGCCGTGCGGTAGAAGCGCTTGACGTAGTCGCCCGGGTTGGCGTTGGCGAAGAACTGCGAGCGCCTGCCGTCGAAGCGGATGACGCCCTCGTCGATGCCCAGCCAGATGTAGCCCATGGTGTCGATGGTGATGGCCTTGACCACGTCGGAGGCCAGGCCGCTGTTCACGTCGTAGCCCACCACGCGGTAGTGCTGGGCCACGGCGGCGGCCGGGCACAGCAGCGCCAGGAAGAGCAGTATCAGGGACGGGCTGGGTCGCATGGGGTGGTTCTTTCCAACTCAAACGTTTGAGAAATGGCAAAAATGCGCGCCAGGCATGGCGTTCAGAAAAGAGGAGGCTGGATGGCGTCCGGCGTCCTCTGGGGTTGGGCGATGGGCTCGACCTCGAAAAGCCGGGGATGGTCTTCCTCCCTTTTGCGGAGGATGGCCCCCATGACGGTCTCCCGGATGAAGGTGGCGCGGTTCTCCACGCCGTACTTCTTGCAGTGCGCCTCGAGGGCCGCCAGCTCCAGGTCATTGAATACCAGGGTGACGCGGTGTTTTCGGCGTAGTTTCTCCTTGTCGTCCAGCGGGTTGTTCTTCATGGCGGCTCGGCAAATGGTTTCCAAGGGCTCAAAATACGAATTTCTGGCAAGTTGCCGGTGGATTCCCCCGGCTCAAAAGTCATCTTGGCGGAGGGTCTTCTCCCAGAGGACCTCCCCCTGCTTGCCCTTGATGGCGATGGTCATGGAGCGGTCCAGGCGGGGGCCCTCGAAGCGGATCTGGGCGAAGTTCTTCTGCATGACCAGCGTCCCGGGCACGCGCAGGCTGTTGGCCTCCTCCTGCCCGAAGGTGCTCACGCCCGAGGTGAAGGGCGAGACCGTCAGGTCGTAGATGGCCGGGGCCTGCCCCTCGCCCTCGAGCTTGCTCAGCTCGGTGTGGTGCCGGTCGCCGGTCAGGAAGACGACCCCGGCCACGCGGTTGTCGCGGATGAAGTCGAGCAGCTCCTGGCGCTCCTGGCCGAATCCGTTGTTGGCGTAGGTCTCGAACTGGCCCGAGTCGTTGAGGACCTGCCCGCCGATGGCCACGATCTTGAAGGGCGCCCGGCTGCTGACCAGCGCTCCCTTGAGCCAGTCGAGCTGCTCGCGGCCCAGGAGGGTCTTGCCCTGGCCGGGCAGGTCGTTGGGGTCGCGGAACCAGCGGTTGTCGAGCAGGAAGAAGTCGATGTCCTGCCACTGGAAGTAGCTGGAGACGCCCTGGCCATCGCCCAGGCCGTAGGTGGGGTTGGCCCAGAAGAGCTGGAAGGCCTCCAGGGTCTCGCGCTTGAAGGTATAGGTGCGGTCGCTGTCGTTGGGGCCGTAGTCGTGGTCGTCCCAGATGGCGTAGTGGTGGCAGGCGCCCAGCAGGGGCTGCAGCTCGTCGGTGGCCCTGTCGTGCGTGTAGCGGGCCAGGATGCCCGAGCGCGAGTCCCAGTCGGCCTCCCGGAAATAGACGTTGTCGCCCAGCCAGAGCACCAGGTCGGGCGCGGCCTTGGCGGCGGCCTTGAAGATCTCGTAGTCGCCTCCGTAGGGGATGCCCGGGCGGTCGTAGGCCGCCTCGTTGACGTAGGCGCAACTGCCCGTCAGAAGCGTGAAGGCGGGCGGCTCGGTCCGGTACTCCCAGAGGGTCTGCGTCTGGAAGCGGGTGGGGTAGGGCCGGACGGCCTCCTGGCCATCGAGGTGGATCCGGTACTGGTAGGTCGTGCCCGGCTCGAGGCCCTGCGCCACCAGGTGGGCCGTGAAGGCGCTCTCCTGCTGGGTGTTGACCGTGTTGCTCCAGCCTTTCCGCTCCGGCTCGCCCTCGGGCCAGAACTGCATCCGCACCTCCGCGGCGCGGGTGGTCTGCAGCCATACCGTAACCTCGCGCATGGCCGAATGGCCCGGCATGGGCCCAGCGTTGATGAAGTCGGCCTGCGCGGCCAGCGGCCCGGCTCCCAGCAAAAGCAGCAGCAGGAAAAGGCCCGTCAGTTTCAATCTTTGGAACATCTTCTTATGGTTTGGATCCGTGGTCATCAACCCGGCGCGGAAAGTCTTCGCGGAAACCCTCTTGCCCGGTGGGGCTTCGGTGGCCGAGGAAATCGTTCCGCTTCGGGGCTTTATTTCTAACGAATGTTAAAGATAGTCCAAAAAAACGTGAAAGGCCAAGGGCAGACCGTTTTCGGGCCGCGTTGGGGGCCGTTTCCGATCAAAGCCCCGTCCCCCAGGGCCAAGCCAGTTGGCTTTCGAGGGCGTAGAGCGGCAGGCTGGTCAAAGGCGGGTGCTCCTCGAAGGGCGCCTGCGAGACCTTCAGCGCCAGGGGGCTCTGGTGCTTCTGGAGGAACATCGACAGGCTCTTGAGCTTGCCCCTGGGCCCCGACTTGACCTCCACGGGCACCACCCGGCCGTCCTTCTCGACCAGGTAGTCCACCTCGGCGCTGCTGCCCTTCTCCGTCCGGGCCCAGTAGAACAGGTGCTGGCGCTGGGTGGGCCAGGCATGGGCCAGGATCTCCTGCCCGACGAACTGCTCGGCCACGGCGCCCTTGTAGATGGCCGTGAAGTCGCTCTCGCGGGCCGTCTCGGAGTGGATGCCGCTCAGGGCGTGCAACAGGCCCACGTCCAGGAAGATGAGCTTGTAGTAGTCGTCGCTGGCGCCCGCCTCCAGGGGCAGGCCGGCGCCGCTGGTCAGCCGCACCTTGCTGACGATGCCCGCCTGCTCGAGCAGGCCCACGGCCTCCTTGAGGTCCCTGGACTTGATCTCGCGGTCCACCTGGGCATAGACGAACTTGCCCCCGACCTGCGCGGGCGTGGCGTTGAAGACCTTGCGCAGGTACTTGTGCCGCGACTCGCGCGCGTACTTGCCGAAGTCGCCCAGGAAGCTCTCGATCAGGGCGTGCTGCATCCGCTGGCACTTGAGCAGGTCGCCCTCCTCGGCGTAGCGCCTGACCACCGCCGGCATCCCCCCCAGCATGAGGTATTTGCGCAGCAGCTCCAGGAGCTTCTCGTGCAAGGTCTCCGGCAGGCTGGGCAGCTTCGCCGGGTCGGCCACGTGCCGCCGCAGCGCCTGGTGGCCCAGCGCGTCGAGGAACTCGCCGAACGACAGGGGCCGCAGGTACAGGAACTGCACCCGGCCCACGGGCATCCGGAAGTTGGCGTCGTTGAGCGCGAACTCCAGCAGCGAGCCGGCGCCCACCACGTGCAGCTCCGGCATCTCCTCATGGAAGTAGCGCAGCGCCATGATGGCCGGCGGGCATTCCTGGATCTCGTCCAGGAACAGCAGCGTCTGGCCCGGCCTGACGGCCTTGCCCGTGTAAAGGGCGATCTTCTCGATGATCTCGCGGGGCGCGTTGCTCGAAAACACCTCCTTGAGCTCCGGGTTCCGCTCGAAGTTGATCGTTACCCTCGACTGGAAATCGCTGTCGCCGAACTGGTTGAGGACGAAGGTCTTGCCAGTCTGCCGCGCGCCACGCAGCAGCAGCGGGCGCCTTCCGCTGTCCTCCTTCCATTGCCGCAAGGCCGCCAGTATGTCTCTTTTCATGCCTTTTCGTCTTTTGATTCCCAGGCAAAGATAGTTTTTTTGGTCAAAAGTAAGGGTTGTTGGTTCAAAATTTTGGCTAAAAGTTAGGGTTGTTGATTCAGATTTTTGGCCAAAAGTAAGGGTTGTTGATTCAGATTTTTGGCCAAAAATCAAGGTTGTTAATTCCAATTTTTTGGTCAAAAATGAAGGTTTATATCTGACACCAAGTTGCTATCCAACGTGACAGATTGCCTTGAAGACTCGCCCAACCCCGAAGGGGTGTAATGATTGTAGAAAGCGGAGCCAAACCCAACAACAGAACCCCGAAGGGGTGTAATTATACTCTTTGGGAGGAAGAGACAGATAATGCCACCCCTTCTGGTTTTTCCACCAACCCGAGCGCGGCAGGCTACAATAATTTCATCCCTTCGAAATTTGCCCAATTCGTACCATAAGCCTGCCTTTTCATCCGAATTCCGCAGGATAATGACGACTTGTGTTTGTTACCAACGAAAGCAATTTGATTTGATTCTTTGGTCAAAAGCAAGGGTTGTTGATTCAAAATTTTGGCTAAAAGTGAGGGTTGTTGATTCATATTTTTGGCCAAAAATCAGAGTTCTTGATTTGAATTTTTGGTTAAAAGTCAAGGGTGTTGATTTGAATTTTTGGTCAAAAATCAGGGTTGTTGATTCATATTTTTGGTCAAAAATAAGGGTTATTGATTTGGACTTTTGGCCAAAAGTCAGGGTTTTTGATTCATATTTTTGGCCAAAAGTCAGGGTTGTTGATTCAAAATTTTGGCCAAAAATCAGGATTGTTGATTTGATTTTTTGGACAAAAGTAGGGGTTGTTGATTCATATTTTTGGCCAAAAACAAGGGTTGTTGATTCAGATTTTTGGTCAAAAATCAGGGTTGTTTGCGTAAATTTTGGCCAAGGCAGGGGTGGGGCGATGGGCCGCGGGTCGTCTGCGGAACCGCATGGCGGGAGGCCCAGCCGAAAATGAGAAGGCCGGCCCCGCGAAGGGGACCGGCCTTTTGCGCTCGGTCGGTTGGACGACGGTGGAAGGGGCCGCGCTTAGCGGACCACCAGGGATTGGGTGACGCGCTTGCCAGGGGTCTGGATGCTGAGCAGGTAGGTTCCGGCGGGCACGCCCTCGAGGTTGATCTCGGCCTGCTGCTGGCCGATGCCCAGGGCGCCGACGTTCTGGCTGCGGACGAGCCTGCCGCTGATGTCGCGGAGGTCGAGGCTGACGTTGCCGGCCCGCTCGACGGCGAAGCGGACGGTGGCCAGGCCGTGGGCGGGGTTGGGGAAGAGGCTGGCCGCGGCGTCCTGGGCCTGCCCTACGGAAGCCAGGGTGCCGTTGGTGATGTGGATGTTGTCCACGATGAGGCCGGAGCCGGAGCTGGTGTTGTTGCGGAAGGCGATGCGGACGGTCTGTCCGGCGTAGGAGGCCAGGCTCTCGGAGTGGCTGGCGTAGCTGTCCACGGGGTCGGTCTGCTCGCCGTGGAGCTCGGGATCGACGGTCTTGATGGGCAGGTTCTGGTTGAAGCCGTCGAGGGTAGGCTCGCCTTCCTCGGTGGAAATCAGGACCATGTAGCTGTCGGGATAGTCGCCTGACGAGGTGGTGGACAGGGCGTCCCAGGCGATGGAGGGGTCGGAGCCCAGGGTGACGCGGGGCAGGATGAACCAGTCGTCGCAGGGTCCGGCGTCGTCCACGTACCAGGAGGTGCTGTAGGCGCACTTGCTGCTGGTGATGGAGCTCTCGATGAGGATCCAGGCGCTGTCGATGAGGTTGGCTTCCTCTTCTTGGCTGGGGATGAGCTCGTCGAGGTTCCAGAGCACGAAGTTCTCGGGCAGGACGCCTTGCTGGGACTCGAAGTCCTGCATGTAGTCGTTTTGGGCGTTGGCCGCCACGGAGGTCGCCAGAAGGCTGGCCAGGAAGTAGATTTTTTTCATCATACGATGGGTTTAGGGGGTGAATGAATGAAATCGCAAGGGCTAAGATAGCATTTCTCCTAGAAATCGGTGACGGTCGCGCCGAGGGCTTAGGCCTTGGGGGGATTGTCGGGCTTGCCAATTCTTTTAACTTTGGGGTCACATATCCCAAACGTTCCCAAAAAACCAATCAAAACGGCATGATGAAGATGAAATTGTTCTTGGGGCTGGTCCTGGCCTTGCTGCTGGCCCAAGGCGCTTTGGCGCAGACGCTGGTAACGGGCAAGGTTACCGACCCGACGGACTTCGGCATCCCTGGGGCGAACGTCCTGGTCAAGGGCCAGGCCGGGCGGGGCACCATCACGAACATGTACGGCGAGTTCAGCCTGGAGGTGGACGATGCCTCGGCCACGCTGGTGGTGAGCTTCATCGGCATGGAGACCCAGGAGGTCGCGCTGGAGGGGCGGGCCCGGGTGGACGTGGTCTTGCGCGAGGAGAGCAAGCTGCTGCAGGACGTGATCGTTACGGCCATCGGCATCAAGGAAGACGCGAAGGCCCTGGGCTACGCGGCCCAGCAGGTCGGCGGGCAGGAGCTGGCGGACTCGCGCGAGACCAACATCGTCAACGCCATCGGCTCGCGGGTGGCGGGCGTGGAGGTTACCAGCACCTCGGGCAGCCCGGGGGCATCGGCCAACATCGTCATCCGCGGCCGCACCTCGCTCTCGGGCAGCAACTCGCCGCTGTTCGTGGTGGACGGCGTGCCCATCGACAACAGCTTCGACGGCTCCAACTTCACGGACCAGTCGAACCGGGCCGTTGACCTGAACTCGAACGACGTGGAGTCGGTAACGGTGCTCAAGGGCCCGGCGGCCGCGGCGCTCTACGGCCTGCGGGCCGCCAACGGGGCCATCATTATCACCACCAAGCGCGGAAGCCAGGGCCAGGGCCGCGTCGAGCTGAACACCTCCTTCGGCCTCAGCCAGGTCAACAAGCTGCCCCAGATGCAGATGCGCTACGCCCAGGGCTCGGGCGGCGAGTACCAGGGGCCGCCCAGCAGCAACGCCACCTGGGGGCCGCTGCTTTCGGAGCTGCGCTACGACGGCGACGCCTCCTTCCCTTACGACCGCAACGGCCGCCTGGTGCCCGCCGACCATCCGGACGCCACCTCGGCCGTGGCCCAGGCCTACGACAACGCCAACAACTTCTTCGAGACCGGGCTGACCAGCAACACCCACTTCAGCCTCAGCGGCGGCAACGGCAGCTCCAGCTACTTCCTTTCGGCCGGATACCTCACCCAGCAGGGCATCATCCCCAACAGCACCTTCGAGCGGACCACCGTCAAGACCTCCGGAAGCACCGCCATCAACGAGAAGATCAGCGTCTCCGGGACGGCCACCTACTCCAACTCCGGCGGCGAGCGCGTACAGCGCGGCAGCAACCTCTCCGGGGTCATGCTCTCGCTCATGCGCACCCCGGCCTCCTTCGACATCCGCAACGGCCTCGACGACCCCGCCGCCGACTCCACCGCCTACATGTTCCCCGACGGCACGCAGCGCACCTTCGTGGCCTCCTACGACAACCCCTACTGGTCCGTCAACAAGAACCGCAGCCGCGACCGCGTCAACCGCCTCATCGGAAACGGCCAGGTCAACTACCAGGTAACACCCTGGCTCAGCGCCATGTACCGCCTGGGCATCGACTACTACTCGGAGGAGCGGAAGACCTACTGGGACAACAACTCCAACGAGTTCGGCACCGGGGTGCTCATCGACGACCAGTACAACTTCCGCAGCCTCAACTCCGACCTGCTCCTGACGGCCGAGCGGCAGCTTTCGCAGGACCTCAAGCTCACGGTCATGGCCGGGCACAACTTCCTGGCCGAGCGGGGATACAACACCTTCCAGGAGGGCGAGACCTTCATCCTGCCCAACTTCTACGACATCTCCAACGTCTCGACCCTGACCCTGGTGGACGACCGACTGAGCGAGTACCGCCTCATGGGGGCCTACTACAACCTCAAGCTGGCCTTCCGCAGCTACCTCTACCTGACCACCACCGGCCGCAACGACTGGTCGTCCACCCTGCGGCCCGGGGCCAACACCTTCTTCTATCCTTCGGTCAACCTCGGCTTCATCTTCACCGAGCCGCTCGGCATGGCCGACCATCCGGTGCTGGGCTACGGAAAGCTGCGCCTGTCCTACGCCCAAGTCGGCAACGACGCGCCCCGCTACAGCCTGCGCAACTACTACACCGCCGGGCAGCCCACCCAGGGGCAGCTCTCCTACCTGCCCAACGCCGCCATCGGCAACATCGACCTCCGCCCCGAGCGCACCTCGTCCATCGAGGCCGGCCTCGAGCTCCGCTTCTTCCAGAACCGCCTGGCCCTCGACCTGGGCGTTTACCAGGCCACTTCCATCGACCAGATCGTCGATGTGCCCATCGCCTTCTCCTCGGGCTTCTCCTCGGTGCTGACCAACGCCGGCGTGGTCCAGAACGTCGGCCTGGAGCTGATGTTCAACGCCACGCCCGTCGAGCGCGACAACTTCACCTGGGACATCACCTGGAACTTCGCCGCCAACGAGAACACCGTCGTGGAGCTCGCCGAGGGCATCACCGATTTCCGCTTCGAGTCCACCGGCCTGGCATCGACCTCCTCGCGGGCCATCGAGGGCGAGCCCTTCGGCGTCATCTTCGGTACCCGCTGGATGCGCGACCCCAGCGGACAGGTCATGATCGACGATCTCGGCTACCCGCTGATGGACACCATCCAGGGCATCGTGGGCGACCCCAACCCCGACTTCCTGACCAGCATCCGCAACAGCTTCGCCTACAAGGGCCTGAGCTTCAACTTCCTCTGGGATGTCCGCAAGGGCGGCGACGTCTTCAACGGGACCGTCGGCGTCATGAAGCGCCTAGGCACCCACGCCAGCACCGAGGACCGCGACCAGGAAGTCGTGGTCGAGGGCGTGCGCCGCTCCGACGGGCAGCCCAACCAGACGCCCATCCGCATGGACGAGGACTACTACGCCCGCTACCCCTTCGCCGGGGTGTCCGAGGCCGGAGTCGAGGACGGCTCGTGGCTGCGCCTGCGCGAGATAGGCCTGCGCTATAGCCTGCCCGCCCGCCTGCTCGAGGGCACGCCCATGCAGAGCCTGACCCTGGGCGCCACGGCCCGCAACGTCCTGCTGTTCACCCGCTACACGGGCATCGACCCCGAGACCAACCTCTCCGGGGCCAGCAACAGCTTCGGGCGCGACTACTTCAACACGCCCAACGTCCGCTCCGTGGAGTTCACCTTCCAAGTCGTCTTCTGAACCTGAAAAATCCGAGCATCCCCATGACAAAGACCAAGACCCTGCTGGCCGCGGCCGCCCTGCTCGCCGCGACGGCCTGCGAGATAACCGAGGTGAACGTCAACCCCAACTCGCCCGTTGACGTGCCCATGAGCACCCTGCTGCCGCCCGCCCAGCGCGCCATCGGCGAGTTCCTCGCGCAGGACGCCGCCATCATCAGCGGCGTGTTCGTCCAGCACTACAAGGGAACGCAGGTCCACGCCCTGCCCATCGAGAAGTACATCATCGACGACGCCTTCCTCATTGACCCCATCTGGGCCGACCTCTACACCGGGCCGCTCAACGTGCTCAGCCAGCTCGTGCGCAAGGCCGAGGACAACGGCTCGCCCCACTACGCCGGCCTGGCCCGCGTCCTGCTGGCCCACAGCCTGGCCACCGCCTCCGACCTCTGGGGAGACCTCCCCTTCGAGGACGCCTTCCAGGGCTCCGAGAACCTCAACCCCGCCTACCAGGCCCAGGAGCGCATCTATGAAATCGCCCAGCAGCAGCTCAGCCTGGCCCTCGACGAGCTGGCCGAGCCCCAGAGCGTCTTCTCGCCCGGGGCCGACGACGTCATCTACCAGGGCGACCTCGAGGCCTGGACGCGCGCCGCCCACTCCCTCAAGGCCCGCCTGCACCTCCACCTGACCCGCCGCGACCCCCAGGCCGCGCAAAGCGCCCTGGCCCACGCGGCCCTCGGATTCCGCGATTCGGACGACGACCTGCTCTACCAGTTCGGGTTCACCCCCGCCGAGCAGAACCCCTACTTCCTCTACTTCCAGAACACGCCCTACGTCAACGTGGACCCCGACTTCATCGCCAAGCTCGACGCCCTGGCCGACCCCCGCAAGAGCCGCATGCTCAAGATCACCTTCGGGAGCTACACCCTCGGCCCGGCCTTCGCCTCCCTGGCCTCGCCCGTGGCCCTCATGGGATACGACGAGCTCAAGTTCATCGAGGCCGAGGCGCGCCTGCGCACCGGCGACACCCCCGGCGCGCAGCAGGCCCTCCAGCAGGCCATCGTGGCCAGCGTCCTGAAAATCACCGACGGAGCCACCTCCGCCGCCGACGCCCAGGCCTTCGCCGAGCGCGTCGGAACCCTGCAAGGCGACCAGCAGGCCGACCTGGCCACCCTCATGCTCCAGAAGCACATCGCCCTGTTCACGCAAATCGAGGCCTGGACCGACTACCGCCGGACCGGGTTGCCCGCCCTCCAGCCCAACCCCGACGGCGACAACCCGCAGAACCCCGGCGGCGCCATTCCCCGGCGCCTGCCCTACCCGCAGAACGAGCGATTCTACAACGCCAGCTTCCCCGGAACCGGCACCAACATGCAGGAGCGCGTCTGGTGGGACCAGCCCTGACCCCAAGCCGCCCCGGCGCGGCTCCCCCCAAGCCTATGCCCGAGGGGGAGCCGCGCCGGGCAAGGCCGCAGTCCTGGCCCATAGCCTGCTGCTAGCCTCCGAAAGGGAGGCCTTCGGCAAGAAGCTGAGGTTCACCGGATTCGCGTGCCAGCCCAACACCTGGAAGGCGGCCATGATGCCAACCGCCAGCCTCGGCGAGCTGCTGGCCTACCTGGACAACGCCGCCGCCGCCGAAGCCCTGCCTGAAACGCCAAAGGCCGTGCGGATGACCGTCGCCCTCAAACGCCATTGGCTCGGCGACTAGATCAGCCAGCATGGGCGGACGAAAGGACAAGGAATCGGCCGCGCGGGGATAGGATAGGAAAGTAACATCAGGAAACCGTTATTTTACTTTCGCGGCTAAAAGTAACATAAGGATTTTCTTATTTTACTTTCGCGGCTAAAAGTAAAATAAGAATTTTCTAATTTTACTTTCGCAACCATGAATCCAAGATGATAGAACTCGAGCAATACAAAGCGGGACATTACCAGAAATCGTTGGGATACAGCTACTTCGTCCCTTCGGAAGTCAACGACGAATGGACCTGGCGCGACCCGTCGGTCAACAATCTGCTCGAAAAGGCTGCGGTGAAGCTGGGCGAGCTCAATTCGTTCGCCCGCCTGGTTCCGAACATCGACTTGTTCATCCAACTGCACGTTACCAAGGAGGCCGTCGTGTCGAGCCGCATCGAGGGCACCCAGACCAACATGGACGAGGCCCTGCTCCCTATCGACGACATCCTGCCCGAACGCCGCGACGATTGGCAAGAGGTCAACAACTACATCAGGGCGATGAATCATGCCATTGACGAATTGAAAAGGCTGCCCATTTCCTCGCGCTTGTTGCGAAAAACACATGAAATTCTCCTGGAAAGCGTGCGGGGCGAGCACAAGCAGCCTGGCGAATACCGCAACAGCCAAAACTGGATTGGCGGCAGTTCATTGTCGGACGCGGTTTTTATCCCGCCCATCCAGGCGCTGGTCAACCCGCTCATGGGCGACCTGGAGAAATTTCTGAACAACGACGAAATCAACGTGCCCGCGCTTATCCGCATCGCCATCGCCCATTACCAGTTCGAGACCATACACCCCTTCCTGGATGGAAACGGCAGGATTGGCCGATTGCTCATCACTTTGTTCTTGGTCTCACAAGGAATCTTGGACAAGCCTTTGCTCTATTTGTCCATCTATTTCGAAAAAAACAAAGCCTTGTATTACGACAATTTGAGCTTTGTTCGGAGCAAGAACCACATGACACAGTGGATAAAATATTTTCTGGTCGGGGTTGAGCAAGTGGCAACCCAGGCTGTAAAAACGCTTTCAGAAGTGCTCCTGCTCAAAGCCAACATCGAAAAAGAGATCACCACGACCTTCGGGCGCAGGAGCCATTCCGCCCTGACGCTTCTCAACTGGCTGTTGAAAGAACCTTTTGTGACGGTTGAAAAGGCCCGGGAAATCTGCGGGTTGAGCTACAAGGCGGCCAATGACTTGATCGGGGCATTGCAGGAGAAGCGTTATTTGAAAGAAATGACAGGCCAGGTGCGAAACCGCATTTTCCTTTTTGAGCCCTATTTGGCAGCCTTTGAAAATTGACGCCAAGGGCAGCGAACGCCTCCGATGGAAAATGGCGTTGTTGGATCCATTCCGCCGATCGCCTTTCCAGCCCGCGACCGCCAGCCTTTTCCGGTGCATCCGCCGCCGCGGCTTGATGGAAGGAAAGTAAAATAAGAAATCCGTTATGTTACTTTCGCGGCTGAAAGTAACATAAGAAAATTCTTATGTTACTTTCGAGGCCAAAAGTAAAATAAGAAATCGACGACTTGGCGGTGCGTCCTACGCTTCGAAGCCGTCCTGGTAGCGAGTGCCGGGTCTGTGCTCAGGCCCAAAGCCTGGACGGGGACGCGACGTTCCAGCTTTTCAAGTCCTCGTAAAGCCTTGTCTTTGTGAAGGATTGAAAGGTGTAGGCCGTCCTGAGGTGGGATTCGACATCCTCCCGCTTGACGCCTTTCCCTTGGCTGGAAAACACCATGGCGAGGGCGGAGCAGGAGTCATGTCCTTGGCAAAGCACCAAGAGCGAATGGGCAGAATCGCGCAATGCGTTCACCGCCTCGCGCAAGTCCTCGCTTGGCGGCACTTTCTTGTTGGGTGAGCGCTCCAATACCTCTTCTACACATTTCGCCTCGTCCATTGTACGGCCTGCGGCATCGAAAAACTTGCCAAGGCCAAGCTCGCTAAAATTCAACTCTGCGCTATTCAACTCATTGAACCAGCGCAAGTAAGCCAAGAACTGGATGGACTCAAGCACACTTTTGCGAAACCCATCGATCGCGCTGCAATCACCTTCGAGATATTCGTGGCAAACCGAACCGAGCGCCTCATCCGACGCCATCAACATCATCTCCATGTCGTGCTCATCCGTCAGGAATAAGACAGGAAGCGGGCTGGCTTGCCCATTCAGGTGCTTGAAGTCAGCGTCTCGGATGCCGATGACATTCCGGTATTCTTTGGACAACTCCGCAAGAAAAGATTCCAAAAATGTATTTCCACCCGTTGACTTCACGCTCGCCTTGGGAAGCAATTTTCGGAAGAGTTTGACATCAGATTCGCCCTCGACCAGCACGTAGGCTTTCCCACGCGATTGGGGGTGAATCAGCAGGTTTTTCAACTCAACGCGTCTACTCGCGGGGGTGATGTGATTTTTCATGCTTCCACCTGTGTTTCAAGGTTGACGGTCAGATCCCAATACTCGTTGATGATCTGCGGCGAATGGGTCGCGATCAGGACTTGAATCTGCTGGAGCCGTATGATTTCCATGATGTCATTCAGAAATTCATTCTGCCAAGCGATGTGCAGCGAAATCTCCGGCTCGTCGATCAGCACCAGGGTGTTGGGCTTTGTCTTGAAAATCAGCTCGTACAGCAACACGACCTCGTGCTGTTCGCCCGAGGACAAGTCTTTCAAATCCAAGGGCTTGTTCTTTTGGGTGAAAAATGAAAAGCCCCGATTGGGATCGATTTTCACGGACTTGAACAAGAGCCGGCGTTGGTTCATGATGTTCGTGAACAATTCCAACTTGGCCAGCAAATCATCAAAAACGCTAATTTTTTCTTCAGTGTTTTCCAAAAATAATGAGAGCACTTTCTCGCTTCCAGCCTCGTAGTTGTAGCCAGGTTCTGTCTTGTTGGAAACCAGGCCAAATTCATAAAGTCGTTCCTGTTTTTCCACCATTTTTTCAAAACGATCATGAAACTCGGCGTTGTCCATCCATCCTTTCTTTTCCAACAGCTTTTTGGGAAAGCTTCCGTCCAGTTTCTCGGAAATCTTGAGCGATTCGGCCTGCGCGTCTTTGATCGCGGCTTTCAAATCCTCCGCGTATTCCAAAATGCTAGGCGTGATGGCGGGGCTTTCGTCCTTGCTGCGCTGTACCGTTTGCCTTAGCAGCCTTTGCTCTTTGATAAGGTTGACATGGAGGTTTTCGAAGATTATATCCTTTTTTTTATTTTTGGTTTCATTTATTTCAAATAGAAGAGCGGTTATCGGATGATATCCAGCTAGGGCCCCACTGTCATAGTGCTTGCCAGTTTCCAAATCAATCGTTATTGAGTGAGCTTCGCAGTAGCGATGCAAGTCTTGAATATCGTGTGCGCTGGATTTAGCATCGATGGGCCAGAAGCCAAATGAAGAATCATGCTCCTTGCCATCTTCAAAGAATTCAATTACAATCACTTGATCGGTGGTTGGGAAATTAACAAGATTGTCATTGGGTTTTTGATCCTTGCTCTCAATTTTTTTGATGATGACCCCCATTCCCTTCTCACCACTCAAAAATATCTCAATTTGTTTGAAAATGAGCTTGGCGAAAAACGACAAGTTACCATTGAAAAAATTGTATAAAATATTGAGAATCATCGTTTTGCCATAGCCGTTGGGCCCAGTGAGGATGGTTACTCCTCCTTCTTTGTTGAGTGGGATCGTATAGTCGAACTGTTCAAAAAGGCCCGTGATTTTGATTTTGTCGATGATCATCGCTTTGTGCTTTATGTTGCTTTTGATGTTGTTTCAAGGTCCTAAGAACGTCGTTTTCAAATCCGCGAAGAGTACCACGGTGCGGCAGGCTGGGCATCTTCGCGCTAGAACCGCGCCAGCCGAACCGCGACAAGCTGCCGCCTAGCCCCTGCTTTCCCCCCGCAATTTACAACCTGCCCACCGAAACGGCAAAATTTCCGCGGACTTTTTTGTGGGTGCTTCCAGGCGGCTGCAAGGCAGGGCTTCGCGACGGAACGGCCTCGTTCGAGCAGATCCAAGCTCTGTGGATGGCGGACTCAGAAAATCTTTTCGATTGCCGCTTTGTTGAAATTGTTCGCATAGACCAGCATGAAGCTAGTATATTTGAAATACTTGTTCAGGTACGAGCAGACTTTGTCCATCGAAGCCTGGTACGAAATGGCATCCTTTCTGGAAAGGTTGACAATCAGCATCGTATCGGCAGTTATTTCCTTTGAAATGACCAGGAAGTCGTCCAGGTTGTCAAATTCGTTGAAGTTGACGTTCGCGATGGGCTTCTTCTGTTTTTGCAAATATTCGATGGCTTGCAGATTGGCGTAGATTTCAAACTTGTTTCCAGAAGTTATCGCGATTTGCATGATCCTCGAATACCAATCGTTGAACCCAAGCTCCAGTTCGGCATTCGCCGGAATGATCAGCACGAACTTTTTGATGGTGTTGATGGGCTGCAACGATTTGTGGATGTAGATTGTGCTGTCACTTCTCGCGAGCAGTTCGGTCGTCAGATTGCCGAAAAAGCTATCCATCAGCGACGATTTTTCGTGCAGGCCGATATAAAAGTGTCTGATGTTTTTTTCCTTGACCGTGTTGATGATTCCGGACGCGATGTCGCTGTCGTAACGGATCAGCGGATAAAGCTTGAAATCGGCGGAAGCGGCGAATTTTTCGGCATTTTTTACAAGGATGCTTGCCTTGTTGATCGCTTCGGGGCTTTCCTTGTCGGAGGTGATGATGTGCAGGCCGAAGATTTCCTTGTTTCGTTTCTTGTCGATGGTGGTGATGGCGAGCTGGATCAGGCTTTCCACGGTGGTTTCGTTGGCAAGCCCCACCAGGGTGTTTTCGCTTTCCAAACTTTCCTCCTGGGGCGAGTTCTTGAGGTCTTCCTTGGCGATGCTGAGAGCGGATTTCTGCGTGGCGAACGATGATATCGTGCAGGTTATCAGTATCATCACGATGGTTCCATTCAGGATGTTCTCGTCCAGCAACCGGATGGGCTCTCCCGAATCGGTTTGGCCCAAGATGATGTTGTAACCAATGAGCACGGCGGCCAATGTCGCCGCGGCCTGCGAGTTGCTCAGTCCGAAAATCAACATGCGCTGGTCTTTGGAAAAGTTAAAGGTTTTCTGGGTGAAATAGGCGGCCAAGTATTTGCCAGCCAAGGCGATGATGGTCATTGTCGCTGTTATGATCAAGGCTTCGTAACCGCTGAACAACACCTTGTAGTCGATCAACATGCCCACACCGATCAGGAAGAACGGGATGAAAAGCGCGTTCCCGACAAATTCGATCCTGTTCATCAGCGGGCTGGTGTGCGGAATCAGCCTGTTCAGCGCCAAGCCCGCAAGAAATGCCCCGATGATGGCCTCGATACCTGCCAACAGCGCCAAGAAGGAAGACAAAAAGACGATTCCCAGCACAAAGATGTACTGTGAAATGCTATCGCTGTTCTGCTTGAAGAACCAGCGGCTCAACACCGGAAAAACAAACAAGACGATGGAAGCGAACACGATGATCGATACGGTAAGCCGTATCCAGAAAGCCCCGTCGATTTCGCCAGTTGCGCTGCCTGCGATGATGGCCAAGACCAGCAGCGCCGCGGTGTCCGTGATCATCGTCCCGCCGACGGTCGTGTTCACGGCCAGGTTCTTGGAAATGCCCAACTTGCTGACCATCGGGTAGGTAAGCAGGGTGTGCGATGCGAACATGCTCGCTATCAACGTGGAAGAAATCAGGCTGTAATCCAAAAGGAAGTAAAACACGACGACCCCCAACACCATCGGGATGAAGAACGTGTAAGCGCCAAATCCTATGCTTTTGAACTTGTTCTTTTTAAATTCATTCAAGTCGATTTCAAGGCCCGCAAGAAACATGATGTACAACAAGCCTACCGTGCCGAAAAGCACGATGCTGGAGTTGCGTGCAAGCAAGTTCAGGCCGTTCGGTCCGATGATGACCCCTGCGATGATCAGTCCGATGATGGGTGGTATTTTTATCTTGTTTAGGATGATGGGCGCAAACAAGATGATAAACAGAATAATCACGAAAACCAAAACGGGATTTTCGAGCGGCAAAGTGAAATCGATGTGCATAAGACGGAAGTTTTTTGAGTTTTTTTAACATTGTGTTGGCATCGAGCCACTTTCGCAATTTACAATTAAGCTCCGATATAGACAAAGCATGGGCGCTTATTTCTGCTCGATGCAAGTTTTTCATCACCAAAGTTTTGAAATACAGGCTTGGGTGCCGTCAGGGAAGAAGCCTAACGGGCTTGGCGCCTTTGGCTTATCCTGCAAGGCGGCTCAATACAAAACCACCTTCCCCAAAGCGAGATGCCTTCGGGAAGGTGGCGGAGAGGGAGCACGGGCGGGGCCTCAGGCGTGCGCCGGGCTTAGGGCAGGATCGTCACCCGCTGGGGTTTGTCCCACTGTTTCAGCTCGTTGGTGTAGTAGAGGTAGGCCGACGAAGCCGGGGCCTCGAAGGAGCCAGGCACTTCGGCCTTGAGGTCGAGCACGATGTCGAGGCTCTGGCCGGGGGCCATGTCGCGGAGGTAGAAAAACAGGTTGTTGCCGCGGGTTTCGTAGTAGTCCACGACCTGTTTTTCTTGCAGCTCCTTGAGTTGCCAGGGCTGCGCGGCCAGTCCCGCGGGCAGTCCGACGATGGCCATGGTCGTGGGCAGGCCTTCCGAGCGGGTGTTGCGAAGGGTTGTGGTCAGCCTAACGGTCTGTCCTACCGTGATTTGGCTTCGGTCGAGCCGGGTGCTGACGCGGACGGCGCAATCTTCCTGGCTGTTGGGCTGGTTGGTGGTCCACTCGGCCGAAAGCGTGTAGGGCAGAGGGTTTTCGCAGCCTTTGAAGCGCAGCTCGATTTCCGCTTCCGGGTCGGCCAGGTGGCGTTCGAGGCCGTCGATCGCGATGGGCTGGTTGTGCCCGGCGGCGAAGGCCCGCTCTTCGACGAGCCTGCCCCCGACGAAAACCTGCAAGACGCCGCTTTCCTCGGTGCGTTTCGAGAAGCGGGCGAACTCCGTCAAAGCCTTGAGAGCCAGGATGGTTCCCTGCGTCGAACCGAAGTCGCCACTGCCGCCGCGGGCCGCGATCAGGAAATCGACTCCCTTGGCCAGCGGTTCCAGGGGCGCGTTCGGGCTTTTGAGCATGGCCATGACGGCCAGCGCGGTGGTCTCGACTTTCAGCGAGTGCCCGGTCGAGCGGGTTACGGAGTGGCTCGTTCCGTTGATTGAACCGTCAGGCTGCTGGGCGTCAAGCAGTTTGGCGAGCAGCGCCTGGCCCTCGCGACTGTTCCCGCGGCTGAACTGCGCGTTGGCCACCAGCGCCCAGAGGTAGGGGTCGGCGCTGGCCAAGGCCTGGGCGTGGCTGGCCGCCAACTCGGCGTCGAGCTGCTCGCTGCCGCTTTCGCAGAGGGCATATACGATGTAGGCGTTGGTGATTTCGGGGCTGGCGCCGCCGTAGGTATCCAAGGCCCTGGGGTTGCGTTCGAATCCGCCTTGCCCGTCGCGGCGGGCCAGCAGCCAGTTCTGCGTGCGCTCGATCATCGCCGGGTCCACGTAGTCCACAACACCGCTCATGTCGCTGAACTGCATCAGGCCGTAGGCTGTCAGGGCTTCGTGCCCCGGCGCGCCGCCGAACCACTCGTAGCCTTTTTCGGGAGTTTCGTACTGTGTCAGGCGTCCGTAGCCACTTTCCATGAGCCGCTCGGCGCGGGCGAGCACGACCGGATCGTCGGCCTCGGTCTCCTGCAAGTAGCGCATGACCAGCAGGTTGGGATAGCTCGATACGGAAGTTTGCTCGAAGCAGCCCGACGGTTCGCGCAAGATGGACTCGACACCCGCCAGCAGATCCGTGATGATGGACGGGAAGGCCACCAGCCGCACGGCCAGGCTGCCATCGAGCAAGCCCGAGAGGCGCAGGCGCAATTTCCGGCTCATCTCCTTGCCCGAGAAGGCGAACTGGGCCGGGAAGCCCCTGGGGATGGTGCGCATTTCCTGCCGGTAGGCGTCCGAAAGCCCATCGGCCTCGAAACCGATTTCGGCGAAGGCTGAATCTGTGGCCTGTTTTACCTCACATTTTGCGTAAAGCACCCTGTTTTCGCCAGCGGCGAGCTGTTGCCGCTCGGGCAAAGGACTGATAAGCCGCAGCGCGGGCGAGAGCTCCAGCTCCAGCTTGCCTTCGAGGCTGGCTGGGGTGTTGTTGGTCAGCGTGATAGGAATCCAAAGTTCATCGCCCACCACCAGCTCGGCCGGGGCCAGCGCCCGCAGCGCGAAGGGCAGTTGCGTGAAAAAGCGCTGCTCGCCGCGGCCGACCATGCCGGCGCCAAAGCCCTCGGCCGTTATCCGAAAAGAGGATACTTTGTCGTTGTTCAGGAAGCTCAACTCGGCCTTGCCATTGGCGCCTACCCGCAAATCTTGCTGCCAAAACACAGTGGTGCGGAAATCCGAACGCGGGCTTTCGGGCCGCCTGGGGGCAGGCTTGGGGAACTCCCGCGCCCGCTGGTAGAGCCGCTCGCTGGCCACTGGCCGCACGACGTTCGCGTCTTCTCTGCGCCGGTCTTCGACCCTGATCAGGTCATCCATGACAATGGCTTCCGCTTGGAGAACCTCGGGCATGGGCATTTCGCCAGCGGCGGCTTCGTCTCTGTCCTGCGCCAGCATGGGCGGTGGGGCCTGCACGGCGGGAACGCCAGCCATTGCGGGAACAGCGTTTCTAAACGCGCCATTTCCCCTTACAGGCGCGTCAAACCAAACAGCGCCAATTTCTTCTTCCATGACTTCCAAATCATTCAGCACGAAAGGCGCGGTGTTCTCGTAGCTCGTCAGCTCGAAGGTCCGCTCGCCATGATCGGGATGTCTGACCGTCAGGCTCGTAGGGTCGCGCAGGTCGATTCCTTCTAAGGCGAACCGGCCGTTGGCATCGGTCTTGAACTCTCGGTCGCCTACACGCAACAGAGCGCCGGCGGCAGGTTCGTCGCTGAACTCGTAGCCGACAATCTGCCCGGTGACGATGGCTTTTTCGGGAGCGAAGTCGGGGCTAAGGTCCACGCTGGCAAGCTCTTCCCAGCGGAAGCGCCTCCAGCCGGAGGTCATGAGCAGAAGGTCCAGGGCCTCGGGCGCCTTCTCTTCTTCGGGGTCGAAGTAGAAGTCGGGCTCGTAAACTTCCTCGCGCAGGTCGGCTTCCAGCATCATCCAGGATACCATGTGGCTGGAATGGTCGTCGGCGAAGGAAAGCAGTTGGTCGTCCACCACGGAAAGCGCCAGCGTCGCGGGCATGGGCACGCCGCGGTGGTCGCTCACGCGCACGCTCATGCGCACCTGCTCGCCGGGCAGGTACTGCTCCTTGTCGGTGGAAATGTCGACGCGGAGCTGCTGGTGCGGGTTGGCCATGACCAGCCGCTCGGCCCGCTCGACACCTCGGCTGTCAAACAAAGTGAATTGCGCGACGCCCATCGGGGCTTTTTCCCAGTCGATGTCCAATTCCAGGGTCTCGCCAGCGCGCAGTCCGATCGCGCGCTGGTAGAAGACCTGCCCGCGGACTTGCCCGACCAGTGTGAGCACCTCGGCCTGCGTGCTGCCCACCCGCATCCTGGTCAGGCCGTCGGGTGTGCGCGTGGCGGCGAGGGTGTAGCCTTGTGGCAGAGCCTCAGGCAGTTCCTGGCGGAGGTCGATGCCCATCGGGTGCGTCAGCACGGCGTGGTAGCGCTTGCCGGGGATCGGTTTCAGCGCAAAAGCGCCCATGCCCTGGTGGAAACTGCTGAAGCTCGCCTGCTCGATTCCGTCTTGGTCATAGACCTTGCCTGCGATGTCGGCTGGTTCTCCATGCGAGTCGAAAGCCCTGAATGCCAAGCGGTTGTTCATGCCTTCCACCATGTCGCCTCCTTCTGGGAAAAACTCTAGGCGGATGCCTTGGGTCAGGATGGGGATAGAGCGCGAGATGGATTCCCAGCGACCTTGGTAGAGCACCCGCACGTTGAGCAGGCCCTCGCTGGGCGCCGGATCTTCGGGAAGCTGGAAGCGCAAAAACATGATGCCTTCGGCGTCGCAGGCCGACTCGTCCGCGAAGAAGCGCTGGCCGTCAGCACTGGCCTCGAAGCTAAAGGAATGGTTGGCCAGTGGGCGGTTCTGGTTGTCTTCCAGGCGCAGTTCGGCCACCACTTCCTCCCCCGGCCCGTAAGCCTCGCGCTCGAAGTCGAGCCGCATCTTCAGGTTGGGCAAGATGGATTGCTGGACCTGGATTTGGCGGCTGAATCCATGCTCCTCACCCTCGTTCTTCTGCCAGCGTGTGTATGCCTTTAGCGTATAAATTCCGCCTGGGGCATCCGCCGCCAGCTCGAACTGCCCGGGCGCGCTGCCTTGTTCGACCAGCAGCAGCCGGCTCTGCGCCACCGATCCGTTGGGTGCCAGCAGCTCCACATGCACGATGCCGCTGGTTGTGCTGGGGCGCATGGTGCTGGCTTCCAGCAAGAAGGCGTTGAACCAGATGGTCTCGCCCGGCAGGTAGAAGGGCTTGTCGATCTGGAGGTAGGTGCGTTCTTCGGCACGCAGCTCCAGCACGCTTTCCAATTTAAGGAGCAGCGCGTCCACCACGGGGTTGCCCGCCTGCCGCCACGATTGTGCCCAGTTGAGGCTCAGGAGCCCCAGCGCCAGGCCCAGGCCCGTGAAAAGCCCAAGCCGCCGGGCGATTGTCGTTTTTCGTTTTGTTTTCATCGGAAAAGGAGGTTGGTTGGTTCTTTGGAAGTCATTCTTTCCCTCAAGATGCCGAGTCGCGCGCTTTTCCACACCCAGTACTGAAAAAATCTGCTGCACAGCCCGAAAGGCGAAATCCGGAGACTGGCCAGCAGGAAGAAATCGCAATTTTTTCGCGGCATGGTGGATTTGTTTAGGAAACTCCTTAGCTTTAAGTCAGAAACCAACCCATCCCCATTTATGCGAAGGAGAGACTTTTTAAGGAACAGCTTGGCCAGCCTACCCGCCTTTTGGCTCTTGCCCAGCCTTTTGGGCAGTTCTTGCAGCTCCGACTTGCGCGACCGGGCCGCGGAAAAAAGCGTGCTCGTGATTGGAGCGGGCATCTCGGGCCTGGCCGCTGCCCGCGAGTTGCGGGACATTGGCTTCAATGTCAAGGTGTTGGAAGGGCGCGATAGGGTGGGGGGGCGCCTGCGTGCCAACCGCGAACTGGGCGTGGCCTTCGACGAGGGGGCCAGTTGGATCCACGGTGTGCGCCGCAATCCGATCACCGAGCTGGCCGCCCAGGCAGGCATGAACAGCTTCTACACCAACGACGAAAGCATCGCCAGCTACGACCTCGGCGGCGTCAAACGCAGCACTGCCGACTATTTGCAGGCCGAAGAGGCTTTCTATGAGGTATTTGAGAGCCTGCACGAACAGGGCAGTCCCGACAAGAGCTTCGCCCAGCTTTTCGCCGAGCGCTACCCGCAATACGCCAACAACAGGCTTTGGAAGTTCTTCCTTTCGACCTACATCGCCTTCGACACGGGCGACCTCGACCTGCTTTCGTCGAAGCTCTACTACGAGGGCGAGGAGTTCGGCGGCGATGAGGAAATCGCCACCAACGGCTACGACACCATCGCCAAACATCTTGCCGAAGGTCTGGATGTGCTTCTTGAACAGCGAGTTACAAAAATCGACTACAGCCAAATTCCTGTCGTGGTTACGCACAACGGCGTGGAAAGCCCTTCCGATTTCGTGGTGCTGACCGTGCCGCTGGGCGTGCTCAAGAGCGGGGACATTTCCTTCGAGCCGGCCTTGCCCGACTGGAAAAGGACAGCTATCGAAAAAATAGGGATGAACTGTGTCAACAAGTTTTTGCTGGTTTGGGATGAGGCTTTTTGGGATGATGTTCAATACATCAGCTACACTCCCGAAGAGCCTGACCAGTACAACTACTTCGTGAATGTCAAGAAATTCCACCCGACGGTCAACGCCCTAATGACCTTCGCCTATGCCGAGCGCGCCCGCGAGACCGAGAACCAGACCGACGCGCAAGTGCTGGCCGACATCATGGCCCACCTGCGCGACATGTTCGGCCCCACGACGCCCGAACCCAGCAGGATGTTGCGAACGCGCTGGCTTTCAGACCCGTTCAGCTATGGCGGCTACTCCTTCACCGCCGTAGGCAGTAGCATGTCGCAGTTCGACGACCTGGCCCGCTCGCTGGACGATCGCCTGTTTTTCGCGGGCGAGCACACCCACCGCGAGTACTTTTCGACCGCCCACGGGGCCTACCTCAGCGGCGCCCGCGAGGCCGAGAAGATCATCCAGCAGATCGAGTGAGGCAGGCCGCTCGTCCATCCTTTGCGCTTTGCGAAATAAAACTACATTCGCGCCAATGAAGGGGAGCGAAATGCTGACAAATTCGAATTTTGACGGCCTAGCCATCCAAAAAAAGGGCATTTTGCTTCTAAAGGGCGATTGCTTGGGCGAAATCGTCAATTTTGTGCGTTCCTACATTGTGGAAGCATTCCTTTTCTGCGCTGGCGTTGCCTTTGCCGCCAATTCTTGCGATCCGACACTGTACGATGATTGGGAAGTCTGAAAAATCGAAGCACATGGAAACAAGACATGATACGACCACTGGCTTGGTGGATAGGCCCTTGCAGAATGGCGAGAAAGACCAGCTTTCGATGCAGCGCTTCGAAAAGGCACTCGGTGCATTTCTTACCTATGCCCGGGCGCCGCTTTCCGTGGCCTTGCAAGGCGAGTGGGGCAGTGGCAAGACCTCCTTGATGAACCGGCTTGAGGCCAGCCTTTGCGCGGGAGAAGGTTCGCAGTTTTATAGCGTTTGGATAAACACTTGGCACTATTCGCTCATCAGCGACAAAAACAATTTGCTGTCCCAAATCATCGAGGGCTTGATCGAGCAAGTGGTCAACCTTTCGCAGAAGCAGTATCCCGAAAAGCTCAAGCATCTGGCCCAGGAAGTTTACCGTGTCGGGGTTTCCCTCTTCTGGGGCCTTTCCAAGGCCGCCGTCAAAAGCGCCTTCGCCAAGGTCAGCGACGAGGCCGCCGACAAAGCCGATGAGGTTCTTTTTGGGCAAGAGCCTGAGCATGAGAATCTTGACCTGCTTCGCCGCAAACTGGAGGCCCTGGTCGAGGAATTGCTGGTCCGCAACCGGCAGAACGGCATCGCCAAGCGGGGCTTCATCTTTTTCGTGGACGACCTCGACCGCATCGAACCGAGCCAGGCCGTCCAAATCCTCGAAATGACCAAGAACATCTTCGACATTGAAAACTGCCTGTTCGTTCTGGCCATCGACTATGGCGTCGTGGTCAAAGGTCTTGAGGCCAAGTTTGGCCCCCAAAATCGACACAACGAAAGGGAATTCCGTTCTTTTTTCGACAAAATCATTCAACTGCCTTTCCAGATGCCCGTCAATACTTATGTCATTGACGAGTACCTCAAGCAACTGCTCACCGAAATTGGCTTCCTGACCGAGACCGACCAGAAGCCGGACTTGATCGAGGAAATCGTGCGGCTGACCTCCCTTTCCGTCGGCACCAACCCCCGGTCTATCAAGCGCTTGGCCAACACGATTTCCTTTGTGCAACTGCTCATCGGCAGCCAGCCCGACGACCAGCCCATCAAGCAACTGACCCCGAACGAGAAGCTGCTCATCTTCGGCCTTACCTGCTTGCAGATCTCTTATCCCGAAGTGTTCAACCTGCTCTCCGAAAATCCATTTTTGGAAAGTTGGACCTACGATTTTGCCAAGACGCTCCGCCTGGAGCTCTCGCCCGAGGCGCTCTCCTTCAGCAGCTCAAACCTTCCGGCGCACGAGCGTTGGGAGCAGATCATCGAGGCCTACTGCAAGCATACGCCCTACCTGACCAAAAACGCTCACAACATCCTCAGTTTGCTGCGCGAGATGAAGTCCATCGCCCAGTCCGACCGGGGCAGTCTGGCGATGGTTTTGCCGGAGCTGGTGGAGCTGCTGCATGTTACCAACGTCAAGAGCGACCAGCGGGCCAAGTTGGAAATCAACAATATACGCGTTTTATTTTCCCTCGACCAGCGCCTGCGCCCGCTGCTCGAGGCCAAGCTGCGGCCGCCTTTCTCGCAGGTGGAGCGCAAGGGCCGCATGATTGCCACCCTGCGCTACCAGTTCATATCCAAACATCCCAACGCCTGGGCGGGCATCAGTGCCTCTGTGGCCCACAACCACCTCTACCTCAAGGTCGGAAACCACTTGCACCTGGCCCGGATCGGCGAGCAAGAGACCGATGCCAAGGCCTGGCTGGAGCGAAATGGCAAGCTCGAGTTGTTCCAACAGGCCATTGCCAAGATCGACGATTTGCGCAACCATTATCCGAATTTCTTCTATTCCAACATTCCACAAATGGGTCTTCGCATCGAAAAGGGAGATTTGGTTTTCGAGCAGGCCTTCTTCCGGGTCAGTTCCAGCACCGCGCAGCTTTATTCCGAGAAGTACGTCGAGGAGCTGGCCAACTTCCTGTACGATTACACCCGCCTTGCCCTCGATGTGGCGGCCTGCAACTGGATGCCGACGTAGATCTTTGCCCGGTTGCGTCTGCGGGTGGGTTGTTTGGGTGTTTAGCACACCAGCCAAGGCCATTGGAAAGCAGTGGAGTGATTTTTTTTCGTCATGTTTGAATGCCCTTGTCCAGGCTGGCCAGCCATTCGGCGAGCGCGGCTTTGAGCAGTCCATCCGGCCCCGCTAGGCTGGGCGCGGGCGGCGGCGGGCCGTCGAGGCAGCGGGCCAGGTCAAGGCGCCTTTGCTCCTGCCAGTCGAAACCGGCAAATTTTGCCAGGTGGCGAGCCAGGTATTCCTGCTCGGTCTGGCCGGGTGTGGGCACCAGGCAGGCCCCCCGGCCCAGCGCGACCATGTCCATGACGCTCGAATAGCCCGAACGGCAAAGCACGCGGTCGGCTGAAGCGAGCGCGGCGGCCAGCGCTTCGCTGTTCAAGTGGTTGAAGACAAGTACATTGCCAGGAACTTCGAGCGACTGTTTCTCCAAGGGCAAGCCGCGGACCAGGGCGAAGCTACCGGGCAGTCGGGCCATTTGCCGCAACGCCTCGGCCTCGAGGAGCGAGCGCTGCGGCTCCAGGCCCGAAAGCAGCACCAGCAGGTCGGTTCGGGGAAGTGCCGCAGTGTTGGCGGGCGCGGCAAAGCGCGAAAGCGGCCCGACAAAGCGCAGCCGCGGGCGCAGCCGAGGGACCGCCCGCGCGAGCTCGCCCGAGAGCCGTCCGGCGTCGCCCTCCGGCCAGTCGGGCACCCAGATTTGGGCAAAATTTTGGGTCATCCGCGCGACGAGCTGGCGCAGAATCCACTGGCTTCCAGGCATCCAGTCGGGCGTTTGGATGTTGAGCTGGTGGGTGATGAACACGCTGGGCGGTCCGCCGGGCGCCCAGAGTCCGTAGCGGTTGTCGGACAGGATGCCTTGGACGCGCAGCCTTGGCAGCGCGCGCCGCAGCCAGTCGTGCTCGGCGCGGACGGTGTCGAGCAGGTGCGGAAGGGCCTTGGCGATGGGCCAGACCTGGCTTTGGCCGGAACCGTAGCGCAGTTGCAGGCGGGGCAGAGGCCAGATTTCTGCCTGCGGGAACGACTCGGCCAGCAGCGCCGCGGCCATGCCATTGGCGGCGAAGACGGGCTCGCAGCCTTGCGCCAGCAGCTCGCGCGCCACGGGAACCAGCCGGGTGGCATGGCCCAGCCCCCAGTCGAGCGGGCTCAGCAAGACGCGGCGCATCGGGCTCAGTGGGTTTCCACCCCAGGATTTTCGACCAGGAAGCGGTTCCAGTCGCCATGCTCGATGACGGGCAGGTGCTCGAAGCTCTCGCGCTTGCGGCCCAGGTAGATGAAGGTGTCGTAAGCCACCAGGAAGGCCCGTTTGTAGAGGGTCGGGACACCTTCGTAAATGTCTAGCTTCTTGAGGGTTGGACCATTGACTTCGTACATCTCGCCAATGACCTTGTTGTGGCTGGCGCCAGGCATGACTACGGGGAAAGGGCCATAGTCGAGCAGGCGGAAGCCTTTGATTTCCATTTTCTCGCGCAGCAGCACGGCCTCCTGGAGCAGGTGGTGCGCTGGCCGTCCCTGCATGAGGGTTCCATACGCGAAAATCTTGTATCGCTCAACTGTCTCTTTCGTTTCCATGCTCCAAAAATAATCACTTGCCGAGATTTTTGGGCAGCCTGTCGCGGGCGGGCCAGCGTTTCGGGGCTGATTCAGGACGGCGAGGATGCTGGAAATGGTTTCCCAATCATCTTATTTTTGACAAGTAAATCGTTTTCATCGGGCCAGAGTAGCGGTAATTTGCGAATTTCGCAGGGTCAAAATCGAAAGGATTGATGTTTGAACTCGCATCAAAAGGGTCGTAAGAGCTTCGCAAAAATGGCCGGTAAGAAATTGAGTGGTATTCCAACATCCGATTGGGCAACTGGTTCATCGGCAGTTCGTGGGCTGTCCTCGGATTGTACTGCGCGGAAAAATCGAAAAAAACTCTTGACATTCCGGGAGCGGAAGCCTCGAAATGTATGTATTCGGTGTTGGAATACAGGTAGAAGTATCCGTTTTCATCCGTAAAGGTGTTGGATGCGATGCTCCAATCCGGGCTCCAGCCTCTGATGACAGCGCCTTTGATGGGCTGTTGGGTGTCTTCCTCCAAGATCTGCCCTGTAAGAAGTATGTTTTGATAGCCGAGCATGTTGTAGTAATTGACAGGCCTTTCGCAATTGCTGCTTCGAGGGTAATTAGCGAGATTTTTGAATTCCCCAGCGACATCTTTTCGAGAATCGTTGGCGATGGGCAGGCCATTGTCATCAACGATTCTGCAATTCCTTCTGTGGATGCTCGTGAAGTCGTGCTCGAAATTTCCCCAGTCCACATCCTGGAACTGCCACCAACCGATGCCCATTCCACCGCAATCCTGGATCCGTTGGTTGACTTCCTGGAGGAAGTGCAATTGTTCTAAAAATGAGATGGAATCATTGTCAGCGGGCAAGGAGGTTTCGCCAATCATCCAGGGCTTGTCGATATACCTTGAGTACCAATAGATTTCGTTGAAAACGCGGAGCGGGTGGTAGCTGTGGAACGAGAGGAAATCAACAGGAAGGAGCTCCTGATCCCATTGGAACACCTCGATCGGCTCCGAAAAACCGAGGGTCATGAGCTGTCGCGGCGCGTAGGTGTCAACCCAGCTCCTCCAGCGCTCGACAAAGGCGACGATGTCCTGTTTTTCTCGTCTTCGGCTTGGCGGAATGTTGTAGTTGTCGAAATAGAGTGGCTCGTTGAAAAAATCATAGCTGAAGATGGTCGGTTCGTCCTGGTAGCGTTCGAGCATTTTCACCGTGAAAGTTTCGAGATCTTTCTGAAAGGGCGGGTTCAACAAAACCATGATTCGAAGGTTGTTTTTCTTTGCCAATTCGACAAATCGATCCATGCCCTCAAACACAATGTTTTCATTGCCCTCCAGGCCGACGTATCTTATGGCTCCGTCTTCGTTGATCGCTATCCTGACGCTGTCCTGGTCTGTCGCGATGAATTTGAAGACCAGTCTTACCGTGTTGAATCCCAAGCCTTGGATCAATTCCAAGTGTCCGTTCGTTATGTTGTTGATCTGCTCGATGCTATTTCCTTCAAAGGTGCTCGGGTCTTCGTAATGTTGGATGCCTACCAGAAAATGCTGTCCTTCAAACTCTCGTATTTCTACCATGTAGTTCAGCATGACAGAATAAAAGACACTGTCTTCCGAATAAAACTGCTTGTCCTTGATGTGGATGAAATCGTCTTGGGCTTGGGCTTTCGGGCAGGATGCAATGAGAATGACAAGCGATGCCGCAAGTAGGAATATTTGTTTCATGTGGGATAAGTTTTGGTTGATTGTTTGAGGAACAGGTGCCAGCGGTGCGGCCTAATCATTCGCCCAAAGGAAAGCCGCCTTCCGCGAAGGGCCAAAGCCCCAGCCGGAAGGCGGCGAATCGTGCTTGGGTGGGCTTAGCGGATGCGGCTGAGATGCCCGTTGTGGGTGGTCTGTCCTTGGGTGATGCGGTAGAAGATGGGGCCGTCGGGCAGGTGGCGGGCGTCCCAGTCCAGCGCGTTGCCGTCGGAGCTGAGGCGGTCGAGCAGGCGCCCGGTGGCGTCGAAGAGTTCGACCTCGAAGCCGCCGGCCGAGGGGTCAGGCAGGAGGAAGTGCAGCTCGTCGGTGAACGGGTTGGGCCAGACGCGGGCCGCCAGCGCGGTGGGCTCCTCGATGGCCACGACGCTCGAAGGCGGGAACATCACGTCGTCGAGCCAGGCGCCGTCTTGGCCCGAGGCCTGCGAGTAGTCCTTGACATACGACCAGCGGAAAGTGTGGTTTCCGGCGCTGACCGGGAACTGGACGCGGGTCCAGCCTTGTTCGCCCGACCATTGCTGCTGCTGTTGGCCGTCGATGAAAAAGCGCAGGTAGTCGTAGCCATTTTCGGATGAGACCTTGAAGTAGAAGCTGATGACCCCTTCGAGGGCGTTGAGCTCGTATTCTACGCTGGAGGTCTGGCTGTTGCTGATGCTGCCCGAGCGCAGCGACTGCACGGGCGAGTTGTAGGCGTCCTCGGCCAGAGACCAGCCCGCGTTATCGGCCGGTTTCCACTGCTCGTCCAGGTCGGCCACCTCGAAGTCCTGCACGAGCCCCGGAAAAACCGAGATGTCGATTTGTGTGCTGCCCGTGTGCAGTGTTCGGGTCTGCATCACGGGGTAGTAGCCGTCGGCCAAGACCGTAACCTGGTATTCGCCCGAGGGTACCTGCGTGAGGCTGAAGGCGCCTTGGTCGTTGGTCTGGGCGTTGAAACTGCCGCCTTCGCCCTCCAGTTTCACCGTCGCGCCGACCAGGCCCAGCTCGGTCTCGCCGTCGCGGATGTTGCCGCTGACGGTCAGGATGGCGTGGCGGATAAGCTGCACGTCGAGCTGGGTGAGCTGGTCGTGAGCCACTTGCACGTCCTCGATGGTCTTGCTGGCGAAGCCGGGGCAGGAGAAGCGCAGGTCGTAGGTGCCGGCGAAGATGGGCCGGTGGTAGTCGCCCACGTCGGGGTCGGTGTAGATGAAGGTGTTGTCCATGTCGTGGTTGAGCACCTCCACCTTGGCGCGCAGCGCTTCGCCATTGTCCTGGGCCGTTACCAGTCCGCCGACGCCGAACAGGGCCTGGCGGATGTAGCCGAGCATGGCGTCGCGGTTGTAGTTCCAGTGGGCCGGCATCTGCTCGCTGCCCAGGAGCTTGACCTCCGAGAGCTCGAAGGTGATTTCGCGGCAGTGGTGGAAGAAGTTCATGTAGTCCTGGCGTCCGCCTTGCACCGAGTACCAGGCGTATCCGTTGGTGATGCCGTTGTTGAATCCGGTCAGGTATCCGGTGCTGACGGCCTGCGCGGCGTCGGCGTACTGCCGCGAGACGCGTTGCAGCCAGTTGTCGTCGGGGTGCAGCCTCGACCAGGTGTCCCAGGGGTAGTTGATGACCTCGGCGCCGCTGTGCGAGTTGCCGCTCATGGTGAAGGTATGGGCCGCGGCGAAGTCCATCATGGCCTGTGTTTCAGGCTGGTAGGCGTTGCCGTCGGGGTGCTCGATGCCTTGCGGGTCGGGGAAGTTGCGGTTCAGGTCCACGCCGTTCTGGTTTTGGCGGGTGGACTGTGCCACGGTGTGGTTGCCGCCGTGGTAGGTGCCGTCGGGGTTGGCCAGCGGGTTGATCCAGATTTCCAGGCCGTCCACCATCTCGTTGACCAGCTCGTTCTGCCCGTACTCGTTGACCAGGTAGTGGGCCAGGTGGAGGTAGAGGTGCCCGCCGACGAGCTCGTCGCCGTGCATCTGGCCCGTGAAGAAGAACTCGGCCTCGTTCTCCTGCTGGTCGGGGTTGTCGCTGATTTTCAGGGCCAGAAGGTGCCGACCCTGCACCGTCGTGCCGATGGTCTCCAGGCGGCAGATGCTCGAGTGCTCCTGGGCCATTTGTTGCAGCATCTGGGTATAGACCTCGTAGGTGGGGTAGCGGTCCCAGTTGGCCATTTGTTCGACCGTGGTGGCCATGGTGATGGCCAGCGGGGCGCGGGTCGGGTCGGGCACGATCTGGAAATCGTAGCCCATGCGCCGCACCTGATCAAATTCGGCATCCGATTCGGAGTGCGCCAACAGCGTGTCGCCCGCGAAGTCCATGATGGTCGCGTGGCGCTCGATTTCCAGCCAGGCTTTCTTTTCCGGCACCACGATCCGGAAATAGACGCCGCCCATCTCGTGGGCCAGCAGGCTGTTCGACATCATGGCGCCGAGGGCCAGCAGCAAAAATAACTTCTTCATTTTGGGGGGATGATGAGTTGGGAAAGCGTTGGGGAGAGTTGTTCGATTGGGTGTGTTTACGCACTTGCGCGCTGCGAAGTTGGGTTAGCATGGGACAAAAGTGCGAATGTTTTCCCGCAAAATGAAAATCATTTTGGCGGGATGCTTTAGACGCTTCTGCAAACCAGCAGATTAGGCCAGCAGAAAACGTCGCCCGAAAGGCTCGCCCAGCAAGGCCATTCCGCGCGTGGGGCAGTAGAGCGCCAGCACCTTGGCCCCTTCGGGAAGCCGCTCCAAGACCGAGCGGTCGGTGGCCACCTGCGCCAGGGTCAGCGTCCGCCCCTCGAACTCGAAGCGGAATCGGATGCTGACGTTGGGGCTGCTCTTCCAGAACGCGAAGCTGTTGGAGCGCCCCAGCACCGTGGCCTCGACCGGCAGGCCGTTGGCGAAGGTGTCGCGCCGGGCCGCCCGCTGCCGCCGCCCGTGCCAGAGCAGGCCCAGGCCCACGGCCATGAAAACGCCCATGCTCAGCGCCGCCCCGCCCAGCGGCACCCGGGCGTCGCCCACGAAGAGCAGCATGGCCAGCGGCACCAGCGGCCCCAGCAGGAAGAAGTAGCCGAAGCCCAGGTAGGCGCCCAGGCCCTGGGTCAGGTCAAGTTCGGAGCGCGTGGGCAAGTTGCGCGGCCCGCGGGGCAGGAGGGTCATAGAGGGAAGCGGCATGGCATCGGATCGTTAGGGATTTCGAGGCCACAAGATAGCCATTTCGCCCCAAAATCCAGGCCTTTGGCCCCCAAGCCTTTTTCTTATCTTTGTGCAGATTCAAAACATCCCGCCCCATGCACCACGTCCACCTCTGCCACGAGTTCCAACTGGAGACCGAAAACCTGTCTAACGTCCGCAAAAAAGTCGCCGAACTGCCCTCGGTTGACAGCCTTCGGCGAATGTCCACCGTAACGCCTTACACCGGCGGGATTTTCGTCTATCGAAACGGCACGCCCAAGGGGCTGACCCTCTTGCAGGAATACCCCAATCTGGAGGTGGATGGCCAGACCTACCGCGTGCTTTTCGCCCGGGCCTTCTTGACCGGGCCTCGCCTGGGGCCCATGTGGCAGCGGCACAAAAAGCTCATCAAAAACGGAACCTGGGCCGACAACTACCCCCTCGCGCCCGACGAAATCGAAGATTGCAAGGAGGAGATTCGCGAGAGCAACCGCGAAGTGGTTTTGCCCAAACCCGAACTGCCCGAAAGCAAAACGCGTTGGCTAAAGGATTTCAAACTTCTGGTGGGCTACTATGTTTTTGAATCCGAGGAATGGGTGCGCTACGCGCAGGAGAAAAATGCCAAGGACGGTTTGCGGGATGCGGATCTGAACGCCTTTCGGAGGGTCATCGACAATATCGTGCAACGCAAATCCAAAGGGCAGCCCTTGGGAGATAGCGGCGTGTTGTTGTGGGAGGATTCGACTTATGATGTTGCCATTTTTTATAATGAAGAAAAAAAGAATGATGGTTCTTTATCATTCAATTATTTTCTTCAGGGAGGTGCCAGCCGTAACAGCCAAAAGGATCGGCTCGAAGAATTGAAAAAGTGCTTCACTTCCAAAATAGATAAAAGGAAACCATTACGCGCCTATCCCGCATGGGCCTTGCGTGATGAAAGTCTCTGGTCCAATATCCAGAGGGGCAGCGAGTTGAGCAACCTTTCGCTCATGCCTGAGCAGATTGATTTTTTGACAAAAGGGTTTCGCTTCCCGAAATACATTGATGCCCAGGCGGGAAGCGGAAAATCAACAATGTTGTATTATATTTTTGCAAATCTTTATTATTACCATTGTGCTGGTGAAATGGATGGCCCTGTCGTATTTTTGATGGAGAATGATGAGTTGCTTGAGCAATCTCGCAAAATGGTTGGCAGTATGCTTCGGACAAATCCCGAGTTTGATGGACTTTCTGTTCGAGAGTTGGACGCTCTCAAGGACCATTTCTTTACGTTTGCTTCTTTCATGCGCAACCAGCTCAACCCAGAGGAGCTTGAGAATTTTCCAATGGATAAATATCTTGATTATCCCAAATTCAGATATTTATACAACCGGGAAACCAAAAAGGCTAGTGGGTTTTCTTCTCATAGCCCTGAAGAAGCCTGGTTTGTCATCAATACTCTTTTTCGGGGCTACGGTTACAAAGAGATGAATGCCAGTAATTATGAAATTTTCACTCGCAAGATTCGTCTTGTTTCAAGGGAGAAGATGGAAGAACTGCAAACCTTTGTGAAACCTTGGTACGACAGGCTGTTGCAGGAGGATCGCTTCTGGGATAAAACCACCATCATCCGAATACTCAGCGAGCAGGACAGAAAACTGACTAAGTACGAGGCTATCGTGTGTGACGAGGCACAGGATTTTTCTCGGCAAGAACTGCTTTTTTTGATTTCCATGTCATCATTCAATGGCCACGACCTTTCTAAGGTTGACCAGATTCCTTTGGTTTTTGCTGGAGACCCCAATCAGACCGTCAACCCGACGGGCTTTACGGCCGAGCATTTGAAGTCAATGCTCTTTGTTGTTCTCAGCGAACTGGGATTCAGGAATCTGGGTAAAGATTATATCTTTTCACCAGAATACAATTATCGCTCGCCACAACCTGTTGTGGATTTTGCCAATAAGGTTCAGTTGTGGCGAATCAAAGAATTTGGTTTTAGTTCCGCGCGAAAGCAAGATCCAGGACGTCCAACACGCAATGAACGCGACATCAACTTCTTCTTCCCCTTTTCAAACTTTGAGGAAGACCCGCTGTTAGCTGCTGACTTTATCACCAAGATTCAGAATAAGAACATCATCATCCCCGAGGAGCTTTCTCCCGCAGACCGCAAGAAAAGGATGGACGAAGGCCCGCTCAAAGGCTTGACCTTCGAGGTCAAAACCCCCATGGAGGTCAAGGGCGCTGAATACGAGCAGGTCGTGTTGTATGACTTCGGTCGCTACTACATGGAGGAGATAGACAATCAGAGTGGTGGAAATGATGAATTGAAGTTTCGCAGGCACTTTTTTTTCAACAAGTTGTATGTTTCCATCACCCGAAGCAAGCAAGAAATCATTATTCTGGACAGCAAAGAAAGCTGGGAAGGCTTCTGGCTGAAATTAGACGATGTCGTCGATTTGAGTTGGAATCTCAAGCCGATGAAAGAAATCCTGCGCCGAGGTACCGAGTTGATAAATCTTTTGGCAGAAGTTGATGAAGAGACAGGTATTCGCAATGCTCAAACAGACTTCGAGCGGGGCAAGTTCTCGCGCAACCCCATCCTGCTCGAGGCCGCGGCCCGCCAGTTCCGGCGCTTTGACCGCGAAACAGAGGCCTTGGAAGCCAGCGCGTTGGCCTACGAGCTGCTCGAAAAGTACGATGAAGCCATCGCCACCTACGAGAAGATCAAGGACCTCGAGCTCGCCAGGCCCAAGATCATCGCCTGCGCGCTCCGACTGAAGCAACCGTCCGAAATGCTCGAACGGAAAATTGGGATGCCGAAGAACCACTACGAAATGGCCGCATGGGCGGTCTCGCAATGGCTGCAAGACAAGAAGATGGAGGCCCAGCGCTGGCTTCAAATACAAGAGGCTCTTCCGAAACTGGTCGAAATCGTCGAGGCCAAACCTTGGCGCGGAGATTTGCTCAAGAAGCTGGTTGAGGCTGAAAGCCACGACGATTGGAACAGGGGCCAAATCTTGGAGCGCCTGATCCAGCCCGGCGACGATTACCGGATTTGGGACGGCTACGCGCGACTGCACTTCCGCCTCAGCAACTGGAAGCAGGCCGCAGAAGCCTGGGAAATGGCCCAAGCCTCGGCCGACTCAAAACACGCAGAAGCGGCCTACGACGAGAGCCGCGACTACCTGCGCTGCCAGGTGCTCGCCTGCCGCGCCAGCCGCGACTTCGACGCGGTCTGGCATTGGCTCTTTCGCTTCTGGCTCAGCGAATCGACTCCCGAGGAGCGCGGCTTCCTCAACGAGCAGATGGAATGGTTTCAGAAGCAGGATCGCCAAGCCAACTTGCTGTTCGAGCAATGGTTTCGCTTGGTATTCGGCATGTTTCACGGTCAAATCAGCACCCAGGCGGTGCAAGAATATGGACAGGTCGAAACATTGCGGAACAATCAAGAGGAAGAGCTGGTTCTGATCGAGTGGGAAGCGGAAGCACTGGCCAAGCAAGGTTGGGCCGAAATCGGCTATACCTTCCTGCTGGAGCGATGGGCCAAAAAACACCACAGAAAGTACGGCGACCTTCAAGAATTGAACCTTGCCTTCCAGTCCATCGCTGCCCGCCACGCCTTCAACGCGACGCCCTTCACCCAAGCCGAGCTGGCCCGCCTGCCCGATGTGCCCAAGCCCCTGAGCATGGATCCGCCGCCGCATTTCTCCCATCTCGAAATCCGCCGATTCAAGAAGTTCGACCACTTGGAAATCAAGGATATAGGCCAGTTCAACCTGCTGGTCGGCGACAACAACGTCGGCAAGACCTCCCTGCTCGAAGCGCTTTGCGTTTCCGCCGAGCCTGCCGAGCCGCTCTACCAGTGGCTCTTCGCCTGGCGCTTCCGCAACAGCGCGCTGCCGGGCGGGCCGGAGGAGTTTTTCGAGGATTTCTGGCGCGATGGCCTGCTCAAGGACCCCAAGACCAAAGAGCGCCTTTCGTTGGAGTTCATTGTCAAGGAGTTCCGCCGACAATGGACCGTCAAGATCAAGGCCCCCGAGTTCTCCAAGTTCAGCGACGACCAATCCGGGGCCTTGTTTGAGTTTGGCGTCAAGAAGCAGGAATGGAAATTCGAGGACTCGCGGAGCAAGGTGGGCAAGAGCAGCCCTCTGACCTGCCCGCTGGTGCCCTTCGCCGTCGTCCGCGAGCCGGGCGAGGCCGAGGCCTACCTCGAGCTCGTGGACCTGTCCCGCTCCGAGCGCGAGGAGTTCGTCGAGCACATGAAAACTTTCGTTCCCAAAATCCAGCGTATCTCCCTGAGCACCAGCCAGAACCGGATCTACATCGAAGAAAGCGGACAGGACATGGCCGCCCCGCTGACCCGCTACGGCCAAGGCGCCTACAAGCTCTTCCGCATCCTCCTGCAAATGAAGCTGCACCAAGGCAAGCGCCTGATGATCGACGAGATCGACACCGGCATCCACTACACCCGCTTCAAGGAGTTTTGGAAGATCATCCTGCGCAAGGCCCAACAGTACCAAATCCAGCTATTCGCCAGCACCCACAACTGGGAATGCCTCGAATACTTCAACGAAGCCCTCAACGAACTGCGCGACGAGGAAATCGACCTGACGGAAAAATCGAGGGTGATACAGATTCACCACCACAGCAATGGCAAAGTCAAGGCATACACCCACGTTTTTGAACAGTTCAACGCGTTGATCGAAGACAATTTCGTCAGCCTGAGGGGAGGTGAGCTATGAGCAAGATTATGATTGTTGTGGAAGGGCTGGATGACCTCTATTTTCTGGCTGCGCTCTTGAGGGGTAATTTTCCAACCCAGCAAGAGCTTGAAAAACACATACCCAAAAAAGACAAGGAAAAGGAAGAAGAAAAGGGTAATGATGTAGAGAAAAAAATGAAAACAATCATTAAACTGCCAAATAGTAGTTTGGCACTCCTAAATGCGGATGGCAAAGATGGACTGGGAGATTTTAAAACAACTTTCCCTTTACTTTTAGAAGAGGGGTTTAAGTTCTTATTCGTCTTCGATGCCGATGGCAATGCCGATCAGGCAAGGCAAAACATCAAGAAGCAACTGGAAATCGAAAAGTCAAGCTACGACATTTTTCTTTTCCCTGACGACGAAAACAGTGGTGATTTGGAAAGCCTGCTGCTTCGAATCGCGAAGCCAGAGAAAATCCAGTCGGTTCAAGACTGTCACGAGAAATTCCACACCTGTCTAAAGGCCATCAATGAAGAAAAGTTCGGGAATCTCGAAAGCGACAAACGCAAAAAAACCGTGTACTCATACGTTCTACAACACACCAGTAAAAACAAAGCCACCCGCCGCGACCTGTGGAATGGGGACCTTTGGGATTTTGAAAATGAAGCGCTCAAGCCGCTCCGCGAGTTTCTCATTCAGAATCTGGGAAGCAATGATTCAGGCTACTAAATTTTTGAAAATGAAAGGATGAAAATAAATTCGCACGCATTGGCCGCCTCGACGCGGTAGCCTGCCAGCCGAGCTCGTGAACTTCTTCCAAGCACGATGTTTCCAGCAGTTTTCTTGAGCAACCCACAAAAACGGAAAAGATGATACCGATATTTGTAGATCAGCAACTGTTCATAGACGCCATAAAAGCGGAAAACCATGAGCAAATCTTTTACCTTCTGAATCATTATGGTAAATATCGCTTGGTCGAGTCGAACTCTCCGGTGATTCGCAAGGCTCTTGCTATGGCTGTCGTCTTTTCCAAAGGTGAGGACAATTTGCGTTTTGCCAACCAGTATGCGGAGCTTTGCTATCGGAATGGGACATACGATGAGCTGATTGAAATGGAAGACAAGATCCCCAGGGATGAAAAGAAAGCTGGTCAAGCCTGGGTGTTTTTGACTGCCGCCTTTTATCAAAAGAGAAAGTCCGCCAAGATCAGCGATGCGTTGCGCTGGGCTCGCACATAAGTAAGGATTCAAAATTAGCTTAGTCTAAATGGGGAGAATTTGATGACGAGGTTTGTCCCCACGTTGGCAAGGCAACGGTTGGCGG